>Ga0316190_10000330_pt1 | contig 32593 bp, 40 predicted proteins | sample Eddworburrow2_MG_FD_204929 | JGI IMG/M metagenome (GOLD analysis project Ga0316190, IMG submission 204929) | Coastal sediment microbial communities from Maine, United States - Eddy worm burrow 2 | ecosystem: Environmental > Aquatic > Marine > Coastal > Sediment | place: USA: Maine | collected... | reverse complement strand
TTGAATATATTAAACAAGGCAAAGAGTCTACAGTAGGATTTTTCAATCTCTATGCCCTTGATATGATATATGGTAAGACACAGGGCAAGCGTCCTTGGGGCTGTTTTGCCGGAGTCAGTGGTATGGGATTCATGCCGAATGGTGTGGCTTATCCATGTGCCCGTTTTGGTTCTGAAAGGGTAGACCCTTTGTATGATGCAAATATAGACAAGTTTTATTTTAATACTATAAAGAAATATTTGAACGCAGACTTGACGAATCCTCAAACATTTGAGGAGTGTAAGAACTGTGAACTCTACGAATACTGTAATGCAGGCTGCACCTATTGTCAGATAGAATATGGAGGTCCTGTTGACAGTGTTTGTGAACTGTTGAAAATATTATACAAACAGACGATAAGAATTAACAGAGAGTTAAAGAACAATTGGATATACCATAAAATGTTAAAGAAGGCTATAAAGGAGTAAAGTTTAATGGAAAAAGAGACAATTAGAAGGTATTATTGGTCTTCCCGTGGAGCGCTTCATGCGTCTAGGCTATTATATGGATTAGATGCCGAAGAAAGTACGAAATTACTTGACATTAGTAAGCGTATTTGCCAGAAATTACAATCGGTTACTACCGATGAGGGTGAAGCCGGCGATGAGATTAGAGATGAAATTCAGAGGTATGTTGATGAAATCAGAGCCGAGACTGGCGACAAATAATATATATCTTACGACAAGATGTAATTTTGCCTGTGAATATTGTTATGAGAAAAGAAATAGAGAAGAACCTTCTTATCTGAGAGATGCTACAAGGAAGGATATAGAGGACTTCTTCAAGTGTGTTGTAGAACGAGAAGGGATGGAGAAGGGCAGTGTTATTTTTCTCTATGGCGGTGAGCCATTTTTACAGTATGACTTGTTCTGGCACGCGGTGTTCGTTGCAAGATTGTATTCGCCAAAGGATTTTTGGTTCTCAACTACTACTAATGGTACATTTTTATCCAATAAAACTAATTTTCTACATTATCATTGGAACTTCTTAGGATTTGTTGATAATATTGACAATGTAACCTTCTCTACAGATATAAGTTATGATGGCAGTGGACACTATAGAAGGGTACTGCCTGATGGTAGACCTACAAAAGAAATTGCAGAAAAGGCAATAAGCTATTTTGAAGAAGTTGGGTTGCCTTATAAGATAAGATATACACTACACAAGGGTAACGCCTTGAGTTTTAAGAAAGATATTGTTGAAATTATGGAAAGATTTCCTGTCATGTCAAGACTAGAGATTTCTCCTTTCTGTGAGGAAATAGATGAATTCCACCCTGATGGTTATGAAGCCTTTCAGAAAAGTTTAGACTCTTATATAAAAGGCGTTTACGAGTATTATGGTAAGCCAATTTGTACAGCTGTTTATAGTTGTTGTGATTTGTGTAACAACTGTACTCACTTACCATACGATAACTACTATGCGCCCGATAAGGGTGAAATACTACAGGAAAAATATTGTGAAGGAAAATTTGACCACTTCTGAGATTGACGGATTTTTTGAAGATGTTCGTTACATATTGAAAGCCCCCACTGAAGGGAAATTTTATCATATTGATATCAATGTCACAGACCTTTGTAACATGATGTGTACCTACTGTTATGAAGGAGAAAAGAAAGGGCAGATGTATCAGCCTTCCTTCTTTGACACTATTTCCTTTTTTGATAGGTTTCTAGAAGCAGGCTTCTCAAAAAATTATGATGGACTCGTAATCGGTTTTTGGGGCGGTGAGCCTACGGCAAACTTAGATTTGATGGTCTTAATTATTGATTATTATAAAGATAACGATTTTGTACTGTTTTTCATTTATACAAACGGATATCATCTTGACTCTGTACTCAAAAATAGACTTGAATATCATAAACATAAGAGAATCTTTGGACGACCAAAGATTTTAATTCAGATATCCTATGATGGTAATCCTATACATGATTCAGCCAGACTTGATAGGAGTAATAAACCGACATCAGAAAGAGTAAGAAGAACTGTAAGATGGTGTGATGAGAACGGCGTGTCGTTTACTCTCAAGTCTACTGTGACTCCGAATACCTTTCGTTATATGGAACAGGCATATTTGGATATCAGAGAGTTGTGTAAGATGGCAAACTATGCCCCAACAATAGATTATCACAATGAGTATGATGATTTTTCAGAAGATTTAGAATCATCACTGGTCAAGATATCTAGACATGAGTTAAAGTTTTATAAAAAAGAAGGTAGATTTTTTCTTACATGGTTTGAAGAACCAAGTAATGTACTTTGTGGTGCAGGCAAAGATATGTGTGCAATTGATACTGATGGTAAGATTTATGACTGTCATGGTTGTTTTTACAGTGATAACAAGGAGGCACATAGATTTACCGACATCTGGGATATTGATGCCACACTGAAGATTCAACAAGTTAGTGAAAAACATAGTGTGAATTTTAGAGAGTTGCCAGAGGAGTGTCGTAACTGTACTACTGGTATATGTATAAAATGTAATGTGGTAAAGTTTGATTTAAGTGAGAAATTAAATTACATGGAGAGATGGAGAGATTATTCAAATCAGCCTCTTTTATGTAAATATTATAGAATAAGTGGAAAAATATTACAAGCTTTAAATGAGCTTAAGGAGAAAGTATAATGGTAGACCCGTGTCCAGCCAACACATATGCATTTACAGATAATCCAGCGGATTCATCCGATGAGATTGAAGATGACCACATAGATGAATTACGAGCGGCTATTAATTTAGAAAATACCAGGAGAGGTCTTGGGGCAATAGGTTGTGGAGATGCCACTGCTGGTGATACAATTCTTGATGATGAATGGGATGATATGTATACAGGAATAGATACCATTGATGATAATCCTGGCGGTTCCTGCTCACATTCAAATTTATCATGGTCTTACAATCCTAAAAATGCCGGCGATGCGATTCTTGTGGCTACTATAAATGAATTACGAGACAATATTGATAGTTTATCAACTGAGTGTATTTGCGATTGTAATTGGTCATGTCCGTGTAACTGTAATTGGTCATGTCCGTGTAACTGTAATTGGACATGTCCGTGTAATTGTAATTATAGTGATGAGGAATTGAAAGAGAATATTGTGCCTATTACCGATGCACTTGATATTATTAGTGATATTAAGGGTGTGATGTTTGATTGGAAGGATGATTCGTTCGGTGGAGGGAAAAATCTTGGAGTTCTAGCACAAGATATTGAGAAGGTTCTTCCTGAGTTAGTAGTAGAAAGAGAACATGGAAAAGCTGTTTATTATCAACAGCTTATACCTGTTTTAATAGAGGCAATAAAAGAATTACAGAATAAAGTTAAAAAGTTGGAGGAAATGTAATGAGATTACTTGTTGAAGTACAAGATGGAGGTAATAGTTGGAAAGCCCTTAAAGCCTTTAGATGGGAGAATGTTGCTCTTGCAGAAGGCGGAACTTATATGGAGATTAAGAATGATGCTGTATGGGAAGCCATTTTGAAAGCGCTTTCAATAGGCAGTGAAGTCTTTTTGCCAAAGAATTTGACAAGAAATTATACCCTGTCAGATATAATAATTCCTCTCGTAAACAGAGGTCCTAGTAGTAGTAAATTAGAGATTGCTAAAAGAACAGCAAAGGCAAAAGGGTGGGAAACCATGATTAACAGGCTCGGTTACGATACAATCGTACAGTCTTATATCTTTTTGATTGAGAATATGAGAATGTTAGAGAAGGGTTATTTTATCCATGATGATAACAGAGAGGAACAATATCTTGAGATAATCAACACTGGAGATGAAGATTTGATAGGACTTTTAGAGAATTATCTAGAGGCAAAAGATGATGTTATTTTTGCTGACAGGCATCACAGAAGGCATAAAGATTTTCTGAATGAGATTGATGGTGCCACAAGTTTAGAAGAAGTCAAATTCGCACAAGATTCTTATGTTCAAACATTTGATTAATTGGAGGCAGTAATGGTACAACCGGCAAAGAGAGAAAAGATAATGGTTTTGGCTGCAGGTGATACTGGAAGTCACTACCTTGTTAGTGGAAGACATAGACATAAATTCCATTTTGTTAATCCTGGTGTTATATCATTAAGAATAACAGATGATGAGCTTTGGGATGATATTGGAGAACTTTTAGAAGATACTTCTGTGGATATTTTATTGCCTAAAGATACTCCTTCAACACAATTAACAAAGTATGATATTATTACCAGAGAAACAGGAAGTAAAATTGTCAGTAAATTCTCTGTTATTCAAAGAGATTTGAAGGACAATTTTTATAACAATATCAGACTGCCTTCTATTTTTGATTATTATAAATTTACTGAGTTATATAATATACTTGTAGGAAAGGGAATTTATATTCATTATGATAACATCAATGGAAAATCAGGAGAACACATTGACGAATATGTTGAACTACTTGAAAAATTCAGAGATGTATATGAGAAATTCTTAAAACTCAAGCCTACACTTCTTAAACTAGAAGAAGCGATAACAGAGGAGGAACTTGAGAAGGTAAAGGATGAATATGAAGCCGATATGTAATGAAGAAAATATGTTTTGTTGCAAAGAAATATCAGCCGTTTATTCGGGGAGCTCACTATACGGGGGTCAGACTCGCTAAAAGATTTCCTCAATATTGTGACTATGTTGATATTACAGAAGTTGAATCTGTAGAAGAACTCAGAGAAAGATACGAGAGACTTGTCTTTCTAACACAGATTTATGAGAAATCCAAGTATGGCGGTAAATATAATCTAACAAAGTCAAAGACTTCAGACATTGTTTTTATTAGGGAAAGAGGAGCACAGGGCTTCATAAATCCCGTGTCAAATGGGTTCAAATACTTCAAGACCTCTAAGAACTTGAAGGGGTTTATTCCTATTGTGACCGGGTTTGAAGTCAATTCACAGCCTAGACAGGATATCTGTCTGGGCTTTTATTCGTATCCCACCATGAGGCGTGACAGCTACAGTTACTTTGTTGATTTCCTTAAGAAAAATACTATTCCAATCCATGTTTATGTTATGGGTCGATGGACTCATAAGATGGAAAATCTTACTTTTACTATGGACAATGTTGAGTTCTTTAACAATGTTACACACTACATGCAAGTGCCTTCAAATACCATTATGGACCCTTTCCCTAATACACTTCTAGAGGCAGTTGATAACAACTGTCAAATTATCATACCAGATATCAAGAGAGATTTCAAAGACGGCATTGATGATATAGCCTCTTGTATAGAGTATCATACCGAGTTAGACCCTTCTACTTATCACGACAATTCAAACACCATATTAAACTATAGAAATTTTGACGACTTCTATTTGAGGCTCTTTGAAAATGATTTTGATTACTTTCGTGACAAAACCATGTATAATAACCTAAAGGAATGGTGTGAGAACGAATTATGAAAAAAGTTCTAATGATACATGATGTCAATGAAAGGGTACTTGAGTTGCCCCTTGAGAATTATATTCTGACCTTTGACGATGGTCTCTATAGCCATTTTGCTTATTGGAATAGACTGAAGGAGATTGATACTAGAAAGATTTTCTTTATAGCAACAAAACTTATTAATAAATCTACGAAAATTAGAAGTGAATTTCCCTTTATTGGACATGAAGAAGCGATGGCAGGACGAAAAGAAGGCTACATGACATTAGGAGAATTGAAGTTGATGTTTCAAGAAGGAGCTGAAATTGGTGGTCACAGTCATACGCATGAAAGATTTTTAACAGCGAATTTGATTCGTCATGTCAATAGGTTCAAGAAGGATATAAATTTGATGATGGGATGGTTTGAGACTTATCTTCTTTATAAACCTGTAACATATTGTTTTCCCTTCAATGAAGAACGAGCTCTTATGAGGACATTGTTGAAATCATGGGGTATTTTTGAATTCTTTGGTGAAGAAAGAACACCTGTGGAGAAACTTCTATGAAGGCTGTTATACTTCATGCAAAGATTCCAAAGATAAACGGTGCAGTCATAGATGCCTTTGAGTATTATATTGCCATACTTGAGCATAATCCACAAGTTCGTCTATTACTACTGGATGCTAAGCGTGGAATCATGCAATCATTTATTGATACTTTTGAGAATAGGTATGTTCTGGACGATTTGGACTGGAAGAAAAACATATGGGTAATGCCAAGAAGTAGCTTGCTAAAACAGAATTTTGAGAAAGTTCTAGTCCTAGACTATTCAACAATCTATCACACAAGAGGGTTACTCAAGGGGGAGATTACGGTTATCAATGAGCTTCATCTGGAAGATGATGAATTTCCTATAGAGGCAGACGACAAGCCGAAGTTGATTGTCCTAAGTGATAAACACACCGACAAACCAGAATTTATGTATAGTAAGAAACTGTATGATGTCACATACTACGGCGAAATGCCCTTTGTTTACAAAGACAAAGAGTACAACATGAAAATACTTTTTGACAGATTCAAACCTTTGAGAAAGGTAACTCCGGGAATCTACATAAATTCTCCAATGAATAAGGATTATAGCTTTGTAGAACAGTTGGACCTACCAGATAAGCCAATAATTTATAAGTCAGATGAGCACATGGAAAATCTCTTTGAGCACTTTGATACTTATGTTTATTGGCATGCCGCGAAATGGTTTGACCCTCACCCTAGATTATTTCTAGAGTGTATGTTTTATGATAAAGATATCATGTATTTCAACGAACCGGGTTGGAAAGATGGAAGTTATTACAGAATAGAAGATATGAAAGTCAACGGTTTAGGCGGCAGATTTCTAAGGAAGGATGACGAGATAGTACAACAATTTATATAATGGAACTAGTATATACAGGTGACAAATCATTTTTGAGGGATAGAGACCGAATCAATGTCACATGGCGAATAAATCGCCTGTGTAATTTTGAGTGTTGGTATTGTATAGAACATGAAAGAGATAGGAGACTTCTTAGTTATCAAGATGCTCTGAAAGTGGTTGATTATCTTTCAAAAATCGACAAAAAGTTTATAAGACTTAACATAACGGGCGGAGAACCAACACTCTATCCTCGTTTTCTAAATGTTGTGGCGGCGATACTTGATTCTATATCGCCGGAGACAAGACTACATTTCAACCTTTGGACAAATTTGAGTGCAAATATTCAAATGTATCAGGAGTTCTATAATCTCTGCTCTCAGTATGATAATGTAGAGCCTGGTATTATACCAGGGTTTCATAAAGAGTCAATGAAATTTGAGGCATATGAGCAAAAGTGGAAAGCTCTGAAGGATTATGGTATAGGAAAGATGCTTTTTACAGTGTATGAGAATGATTGTTTTGGAGATGTTGTAAAAGCAAAAGATTACCCCCATATTATAAGAGCCGTGAAAGGCAAGGAAGAGGTTATGGAAAATGTAGACATGGATTTCGGTCATTTCCACTATTACTATGAACCAATTTCAATATTTTATAAAGACGGTAAATACTACTATAGTAACAGTCTAGAAACAAAAGATGTCAATAAGTTTGTTTGTAAAGCTTATGAATACAATCTCTACATTGATGATGATGCCTTGGCATATGCTTGTCCGAGAGTAACTAGAAATGTAAAAACGAGACCTTATAATCTGTTGGATAATAGTGATGTGGAACGATTATTAAAGAGGGATAGTATGGTCTGTCCTTTGACTAATTGCACATGTGAATGGTGGATTCCAAAGTTTTCTATGGGAGAGTATAATAAACTGAAAGATATTCTTGATTTAGATTATTTGGATTCAATTGAAGAAATAGACAGAGAGGGAATAGATGTAAGAGAAGGAATGCCAACATGATATATTTTCTACAGTTAAACCTGACAAAGAACTGTAATAAGAAGTGTTATTACTGTAATGTTTATAGAGACAATAAGGAAGTTGAAGTAGACATTGATTGGTTGAGATATATTTTGGTACTCTATGGCTTAGATTTGACGGTTGAGTTCTGCGGAGGTGAGCCTGGAATGGTCACAAATTTGGACGAGGTTTTTGTGGAGTGTTATGACATGCCGAATGTGAAGAAAATACAGGTCATGTCGAATGGTCTAGTGCGAAAACGAGGCTTTGATTGGCTCAAACATGTTCAGTACAACGAACATTTGATTTTTGAAGTTGACGGTAAAGAGGTAAAGAAACATTATGATATGTGGTTTGAGTTCAAGCCCAACATCAAGAATGTCATTGTAATGACAGAGAAAACAGTGAAGTCATTTCTTGAACATTGGGATTGGTATAGAGGTCTTGGATATCTCAATACAAAACTCTTTTGGCATAAGATGATGAACCCAAAGACCTTTGACATCAGTGGCTATGTAGATGAATTGAATATGTTTTATGACAAACTTGGCGATAAATGGCAAGTGGAGATGATTAGGAGCCATTTAGGCTTGCGTGATGATTCAATTGCTAAAAGTTTGTGTGGAAGAAATAGTCCACAGCCAGCAATTGATTTTGAGACTAAAGAGATAGCCCATTGCGCTGTAAATTTGATGAAATGTACCAGATATCCTGTTACCAAGTATAATGTTGAGAGACATTTGAAGGGAAAGTTATTTCAATATGAAAAGGATTACTGTGAAAAATGTTATGTTTTCAGAGACATGGAAACAAGTACCAAGATGGCGGTAAAAAGGGAGCCAGTGAATAGAATATGAAAAAGATAATAGAGAATTTTTTTGATTTAGGTCTGATAAGACAAAATAGATATGAGCTTGAAGAAGTTGGTAAGATTTTGAAGGACAGACCTCCTCTGAGACATGTCCTAGAGATAGGAGCGAAGTTTGGAGGCTCGTTACTTTATTATAGCCAATTTTTTCATCCAGAGGCAACAGTGATTGCAATTGACCCTGTGCCAGCATTCAAGGTTAAAGAAGCGATTCAGAGAAGTATCAAGGAACTTCATCTTATACATGGAAAATCTCAGACACTTAATACAAAATTAACAGTTGTTAAAATTTTGAAGGATAACTTTTTAGATTTCTTACACATAGATGGCTCTCACACTTACGAAGATGTCAAACATGATTTTTATTCTTATTCTGTTTTTATAAATGAAAATACTATGGTTGTTATACACGATATTAGTGAGGAGTCAGGAGTGAAAAGATTTTGGAACGAATTGAAAATAATTTTCCCTGATTCATGTTTCACAGAGATTATAGATGTAGAAGGACATGCAGGAATAGGAGTAATAACATCATGTTAGTCTTAGCCTATATGTATGCTCCAGTAAATGGAACATTGACCTCTCTCATTGATGTGTTTTACAGCTTGAGAGAGCGTGGTGTTGCGGTAGACTTCAAGATAGCCTCAAACGATGTTGGAAGGGATTTCAATTGGCTTATAAGTGGACTTGGAACCAGAGAGTATTTGGGCTATCTGACGAATGAAAAACATTTTGAGGCAGAGACAATTGTTATCTCTGCCAGATTACTCCATGACATTCTGGAAGACGATGTGCTGAGTTATAAATGTGACAGACTTTTTGTTTTGGATTCACTTAACCTACAGCAGAGGGACGATTTAGAGGATGCTGTGACTGTCCGAGACTGTACTTTTCTGGTCAATCCGGCTAACTTTGGTACAACCAAGTCTTGTGAATATGAGTATTATCATAAATTTAGTTGGGGCAGGCTGAGACATCTATTTCATTTGAAAGATGTTCTGGATTATAGGCGTTCTGATAAACCACACATACAAGTTCGTGATGTCTACTTTGAAAATATAGGCAAAAGCATCTTTGAGCATCTTCATAATTATCGTGTTGTAAATTACTACGCTGATGATATCAAAGACGGACTCCACTATTATCTAAAATTATTTGGCATTGATTCCACTAAAGACCATGTTCCACTTGAGATTACACCTCAACAAATAAGAGAAACTCTGTTCATGCGAGAGGATGATATCTTACTATGAAAAATTTATATGTTCATTATGCCAGTAAACTGTCTGAAGGTATAATTCCACCAACATGTGAAATTTATCTTACACAGAAATGCAATCAGAACTGTAATTATTGTAACAGCGTACAATACAGAAAAAATACGGAAACAATAGCTGTAGAATATGAATGGTATCGTTTACTTGGCGAATTGAGAGGTATAAAGGCTGTAGTCTTTTCTGGTGGTGGAGAGCCTACTTTGTTTGAAGGCTATGAGAGAATTGTGAATGTTGCCATTGAGAAAGGATTTTTAGTCTCTCTAATCACTAATGGTACTAGATTAGATAAACTGTTAATGATTGACAATCTTCGGGAAATTTCATGGATTGGTGTTGATTTTGATGCCGGCACAAAAGAACTCTACAATGAGATAAGAAACCCCGAAAATAGGGACGATTTCGATATTGTTTCTAGTAATGTGGAATTTCTTGTAAGAGCAGGGGTCACAGTTGACATGAAAGTTTTACTTCACGAAAAGAATGATAACCCTACTGCTATAGGAGATATATTCAAACATGCCAAGAAGTTAGGTGTCAGAATGGTATACTTTCGTCCAATGGTTAATGATTCGGAAATTTATAATATCTCTCTCCATACCCATGAAGATATTAGTAAATGTTCAGATTTTCTTAGTGTGCCATACAGATTGAATTTAACAAGGTTGATGAAAAAAACATACGACAAATGTTATTCTCTGTATCTTATGCCAGTATTCACAACAAACGGTGATGTCTATCTATGTTGTGAAAATTTATATAGAAAGGATTTTATACTTTATAACTGGTTAAAGGATTACTTCAAGGACCATTGGAGTAATCAGAAGCATAGAGAGTTGTTTGAGAATGCCGACCTTAGTAAGTGTAGAGACTGTAGAGGTATAATTCATAACATAGAGATTGATAAGATATTGAAAAACAAAGAGAAATTGGAGGACTTGTTCTTTTGAAATACTTAGTTTTGAGACGCTCTTGTGGATGGGGTGCCCGAATGGAATCCCTCATTGAATCTATAAAGTATTGTGAGGAAACGGGGAGAATTTTAGTTATTGACCATTGGAAAGATAGACATTTCAGTAACTATTATAAAGATGGAATAAACAAACACACATTTGATTTGTATTTTGAGTTAGACAATATAGATTATCTTACATATTTGCCACCCAATCATGGTAATACCTACGCGCCAGAATATTGGGATTCAGATAAGGTTCACAATGATGATTTAATGCACACAGAATTAGAGGATTTTGTAATGACAGATTATTTTGTATACCTACATCACAAATCTAAAAGAGTTGATTTTGATGAAGATGTTGTTGTGCATGCCGGCGGCTCTTACACTATTCATTATGATAATTTAGAAAATCATCCTAGAATAAAAAGTCTTGATATAAAACTCAAGAGAAATGTTACTGATATTGTAGATGATTTTTGTGAAAAGAACGACATTGAAAATCTTATAGGTATTCACGGTCGCCATTCTCCTTTGTTTGATACATTAGAAGGTAACCGCCTCAAGTTTCCTGCAAAAGCAATAATAAAAACTAAAAAACTAATAAAAGGTGAAAAGGTGTTTTTGGCAACTGACAGTTGGAGAATAAAAAAGATTATTTCAGAAGTTGCTGAAGTTGTCGATTATAAAAAGCATATAAAGTTGACTGATATTGCAGATTGGGATGATAGTGTTTGGTGTCATTCTGTGGATTATGCCGATAATGAGAGAAAGGGACTAGAAGCTCTAGTTGATTGTTTGATTTTAGCGAGGTGTAAAGAGTTTATGCCATTGAATAAATGGAGCTCTTTCTCAAAACTGGCAAAAATATTCAGAATAAAAGGATTATGATATGATTAAAATGTGGACATTTGGTAAGAAAGACTTGTGGGTGGAAAGACTTGCACACTATATGTTGGACCACGAGCCATCAGATATTAGAGCTAGAATAGATTTTGAGCGTGAACTTGCACATTATGTAGGGTCACAGCATGCGATAGCCGTCAATAGTGGAACTTCTGCAATTATGATAGCCTTGATGGCTGCTGATGTGAGTTATGATGCCGAGGTCATAGGTCCAAACTATGGTCATCCTGCATGGGTAAATTGTTGTACTTTCTTAGGTATCAAGCCTGTGCCAGTTGACATCAGTATTGACACTCTCTGTATGGACCCAGATAGGGTTGCAGAGAAAATCAATAGTAGAACTGAGGCTATTGTTTTTATTAATCATGCCGGCTATGTTGGTAATGATGTAAAAATTGTGAGGGAAATGTGTAACTTTCACAACTTGAAAATGATAGAAGATTCAGCCAGTGCTCTGGGTCAAAAGGATGCCGGTACGACTGGCGATTTTGGTATCTTTTCATTTAGTGCTCCAAAACTGATAACTTGTGGTGAAGGCGGTGCAGTAGTGATGCACAGTGATAAATTACATCACGAAGCCCGAAAGATTGCCAATCAGGGTGGCTGGTATGATACACTGACACATGATAATCTTGATGGCGGTGGCAATTTTATGATGCCACCACACAATGCCTATTTTCTTTCATTACAACTGAATGACATTGAAACTCTCTTGAGACATAGAAGGGGTATAAAAAATCAGTATGCAAATGAAGGTCTCATAATTTCTGGCGATACACTTTATCAACATTGGAGTGAGAAGGCCGCCGAGATTCATAAGAAATTCAATAAGTTAGGTATAGAGTCACTCTATCCACATTATGTTCCCATTCACAAACATCTTTATATTAACGAGGAGTTCCCTGTTTCTGAAATGGCGACAAGGGGTACAATAACAATTCCGAATTCTTTAACACTAACACCGATGGAAATCAAAAGTATTTCCACGATAATCAAAATGACGGAGAATAAATGAAGCTTTGGCATGTAGAAGATTCAAAAAGATTTTCGCCGCTAGCCATTCAGCTATGGAATTATCTGATGAGCAGGGAGACTAATATCAGTTTTCAATGGGTACATGACATTAAAGATGCAGACATTGCAAACAGTGATTTGGTCTATAGTAAATGGCTCTTGGAAGAGAATCTTCCTGGAATCAAAATAGGTCCTCCGCCGAAGTATGCCAAAATGTGGAATGATAAGTGTTATCAATATGAAACATTACGGTCAATTGCTCCTGTTCCACCATTCAGGTCTTATCGTAATATATTTGATTTCCTGAGAGAAGTCCATCCTTTCAATGAGCCATATTTTCTTACATGTGGAAACAGTGATGGCGGCTCTCATTGCATGATTGTCAATGGCGCAACCGCTCTCAAAAATGTATGGGACCTGGTAGACGACCGTGTGAATGACTCTATAAGAACGAGTACATGGTTTGCCGCACGAAGGGAAGTAAGCTTTCATGTTGTGATTGCCGGCAGAGACCAGATATTTATCTGTGAACCTGTAGAGCAGTTCAATGATGTTGAAGATACTGTCAAATTTAAGGGAGTTAAATTTCCTGCACAGATTTCTCTCATCATAAGAGGCAGACTGAACAAGATTATTAGGAGAATAGGGAAAAAGATGTATGATACCGGATACAGAGGCGTCTGTGGCATGGATTTTATGATAAATAATGTTAGTGAAATATATCTGGTTGAGATAAATCCTAGAAAGATGGGTTCAGCGGTATGCGATTCTGTCATGCTTGAGTTGAAGTATGATATATCTTTACCAGTTCTTGAGTATGCTGCTGTTATGAACAATAAATTACCGTTATTGATGCATGATAGAGATATTTCTGATTATAAGTGGTCAATGGAGATGTTTGACGCTGAAGATTATAGTGGACTTATTGATAGACCAGGTGATGAGATAGGACATCTTAGGAACAAACAAGATTTCACTATAAATTACTATGATACATACTACGATGATACGAAACTTTTTTGTATAAAGGGAGGAACGCATGTTGACGAATGAAGAAATTGCAAGATATCTTGCATTTGGGTTCACAGAACCCGTAGAATATAGAAAGCCAGTAGAAATTAAAGACATTTCTTGGAATGATGCTGTATCTACTTATAGAGAACTGCTTGAAAAGGCTGTAAAAAGTTACAGATATAAACAGGCAGCTTTTGCTTGTAGTGGTGGTATAGGTTCTGCAAGTCTTTTGGCTTTTGTTGATTATCCTGTTACAGCAGTTGGTCTAAGTGGTAAGTGGTCAAAGCCAGTAGCGGATTTTTACGGTGTAAACCATGAGTTATGTGGTGTCCAAGACCTTTCCTTTGAGGAATTTGAACAGAATATCATCAACATGCACAAACTTTTTGATAAACCTCATCATCGTAGTGTAGATACACTTATATATCATAGAAATAAAAAAGTTAGTGATATGGGATTCAAACATTATGTTTGTGAAGGCGGTGCCGTTTACTTACTGCCAAATTTGACTCAAGTTCTAATAAAACCGGATGATTATGATGTCAATTTTGCTAAAGAACTTTATAAAAATCTGGAACATTCAGCTTATATATCAGAAGGTTATGATTTCTCTAAGTCTTTGAGAAGAAGAAATGAGCCATACAGTAATTATTTCCATGATTACAGAGCATTCGCTGTTGAAACCTTAAAAGATTTTGGATTTAAGGAGCCTCTATTAGAATTGAAAAATGATACATTAAAAGATTTTAGAATGGCGTTGGCTGATTGGTTTTGGCCTGGAACATTATCAACATTCAAGTATGCAGAAAGTTTTGGTGTTGATATGTTGTCTCCATATTTTGTAAATTCGGATTTATGGAATTTCTGTCTGTCATTACCAATAGAAATGGTATCTTGTCTTGGAGCAGGTAAGTTTGTTCTTAGAGAGGCGATGAGAGATTTACTTCCTCCTAATTTACAAACAAGACATGCTTTAACATTTTATCCTCATAAAAAGACTTATTATGATATAAAAAGAAATGTTATGCAATTGACTGACAAATATTTGAGCGACCCAGATGCAAAGATATATAACTACTTAGATTACAAGTTAGTCAGAAGCCTTAGAAAATATCATAGAAGATTACCAGAATGGCATTTAACCCACTTAGCAATATGGCTAGAGGTAAATATGTGACAAAAGTATTATTATTTGTAGGGGCTAAGGCGTTCTTATCAAAATCTCTTGATACACATAGACTTAGGTACCCAATGCCGGGAGCTGATGTACTCTCAAAGCATCTCGGCAACTTAGATTGTGAATTTGACTATTTTGATTTTGATGCTTACCTAATAAACCAGTTCAAGACTAAGGTAAGATGTGGTTGGAATGATATTGATTTGAATCATAGAATGACATATCAAATCACCAAGAAGTACGACTATGTTTTGTTTTCTCTGCCGAGGTATGAGCATAGCCTGACAGAGATGAGAGATTCAGTGGTCTTTGCTTATAGAACCCTTCAAGAATTAAGGCGCCAGCAACAGACGGCGCGTATAATTGTTGGAGGGTTGTCTTGGTCCTGCACCGGGGACCATCCTCGGGAAGCCGACCTTGTTGTTCGTAAACATGATGTTAGTGAAGCCGACCTTGCATACATTCTCAATGTTGAGAAGGTCAAGGATGATAGTGTTGTAAAGAGACCGTTCAATTTCCAGAATTTCAATTATCAGAATCATCTTATCTATGATTACTTTCAACTTAAAGGTGCTGATGTAAAGTATCCCTACGGTTGGGTTAAACAAACGGCTCTCAAATTTGTTGATGGCTGTACTAGTAACTGTGCTTTTTGTGTGGAATGTAAAAACAAGGTAAGAATAAAACCGTTCATTGAAATCAAAGCTGAGATTGAAAGAGCTTACTATGAACATGGTTGTAATGCCTTTTATTTTCTGAATACATCAATCAACCCTAACAGAAAGTTTACAGAGAGACTTTGTAATTGGATGATAAATGCAGGCATAAGAGCCTATTGGTCCGATTCTGTAAGGTTTCACAACACTGACAGAGAGTTCTTTGACATGTTACATGATGCCGGCTGTAGAAGTCTCTGTTTCGGTGCTGAAGTTGTTGACGATAATATGTTGAAATATGTTGACAAGGGATTGACAGTCAAGGACATAGAGAAGGGAATCATTCAGAGCCATGAGGCTGGGATATGGAATGTTGTCAATTTCATTACTGGTATGCCGTATGAAACGAAAGAGTCTGTTGATAATACTATAAATTTCATCAAAGAGTACAGAGAATGTATTGACAGGGCAGTTATAAACAGATTCTACATGAAGAAGGCCAGTGGCTTTTACCAGGATAGTGAGAAATATGGCTTGAAATTCATTAGACCTAGAGAGTATACAGACGATATGGATTTTAATGTCAATGAGTTTGGTCTCCCAGGAGGTAAGGATATCATGTACTGGGAAACAAATGGGAGAAATCTGTATGATGTTTATCAACAGAGAAAGAATATAACGGATGAAATGTTTTCTGAAATCAATGATGGTAAGATACAGTATGATGTGAGCCAACATTTATTGTTTGCATTGTATGCAGAACTAAATCATAAGAACGAAGTGAGAAAACAACTATACAAATATTTCTATCCGAGATTGGAGGGAACACTACCATTAGTGAAATATAGATACTGTGATTAATGTAACATATACAATTCCACCAACATTTAGACTTGAGGGTAGTCCTATAGCATCAAGAATATTAACAACTAATCTTGTAAGGGATAAAAGAATCAATGAGAGTTTTAGTGAGGCTGTTGCGTATACAAATATGTTGACACCGGAAATTCCTGATTATGTGGAAAAATGGATTTCTACACTGCCAGCGAATATTGGTAGACATCTAAGAGAGAAAGGGAAAGAATTTATTTTTCCGAGTGTTGTCTTTAATACTTTAGAGGATTATATAGTTGATACTTTAGATAATGAATATATTTTGATTACCATACTATCACCAGAAGATTTATATACCATCAAGATTCTACTGAACGCTGGAAGAAAGGTGGTAATGGGAGGAACTCCTACTTTCCTTTGGTCTTTTGAATTTTTGAGAAAAACTCTTTCTGATATGGGAACGAAAAATTTGGAGAACTTGATTATTGTTAAAGGACATGTAGGCCTGGACACAGATATCTACAGTATCATAAAAAACTGGAAAGATGTAGTTCTCACAAATTTTTCTGCAACTACACTATACGATTGTGATGAAGATTATCTCAGTGACCAATCTCTTATTTTCAGAAATTCAGGTGTAAAGTATGATGCTAATTTTATCTTTAGACAGAGATGTTTTTATAGCAAATGTAATCATTGTAATCATAGGCGTGTTAAACGGGTAAATTTTATTGAGGGATTGACAACTAGAGATGTCACCAGTAACATTAGACATATTATGAAAAAGTTTGAAGCTAACAGAATATTTTTAGTTGATAGTTATCTAGAATTTTTGCCTGATACTGTAGATATATTAATAGCTTTGAGAAAGGATTTTTTCTTTCATGTGTATGCCGGCGTTGACATGATGTTGAACGATGAATATTGTGATTATATCAATGCGTTTATAGATTCTTTTATGATAGGATTTGAAACACTTTCGCCGTTTGCTTTGAAATATCTCAATAAAAATCATACAGTTGGTGATGTTGATAAACTTGTTGATAAGATTATAAAAAGAATAGATAGAGATAAAGTAGTAATTTTCAATATGATGGTAGACCTTCCGTATGAAAGCAGAGAAGATATCATAGAGAATTACAGAAAAATTAAGGAGATTAAACAGAGGATGACCGATGAGGGATTCGAGAAATTTAGATTGAATCCTATTGCTCTTTATATTCAACCTCAATTGAATCTTATAGACAACAAATTCATAAGACGAACACATGTCGATGATTGGAATGTAGTAGGAAGAAATTATGTGAAGAAGCAACTAGATGATATGGACCTTTATTATCCTCTACCCGAGGATATTGAAATACATTATACAAGACATGACAGTAATGGTAATGTTTTACCCTCAGATTTTGAACTTGTTGACATGGACTTCTTGAGTTGACAGTTCATTTACTTTTTAATTTCAACATGTTATAATTATCCAAATAAGAGGAGAAATTTGTTTAATGGGCAAACCTTATCTTTTGGTGACGGACACTCACTTGGGGTTGTATGGCGCTGCTGATGTGTGGCATGATGTGACTCTGAGATTGTTCAAGACCGTTGCGGACTATTGTTCAAGACATAACATTGATACTATCATTCATTTGGGAGATTTCTTTAACAATAGAAAGAATATCAATGTGAAGTCTCTGGACTATGCTGATGCCATTGGTAATATTCTCAATGACTTCAAAACTATCCTCGTTGTCGGTAACCACGACACTTATTACAAAAATCAAATCAAACCACATTCCCTTGTGGTATTCAATAAGTTTGAAAACATAATGATAATAGATGAACCTACAAACCTAGACGGTAACATAGGTCTAGTGCCGTGGGGTTTAGATTTTTCAATGTTGGAAACTCCCTATCTTATGGGACATTTTGAAGTAAACGGCTTCAGAATGAATAGTGGCTACTCAATGATGGGCGGAAAGTTAAATGTCAGTGATTTCAAGAACTACGATAAAGTAATATCAGGACATTATCACACTCCAATGTATGATGAAAATGTCAATTATCTTGGCTCTCCATTTCAACAGAATTTTGCAGATGTAGGAAGTAAAAGAGGTTTTTATGTCTTTGATGATGGCGAGCTTGATTTTATTGAGTTTCTTGAGGCGCCTAGATTTGTGAAAATAAACACATCAAAATTTGAAGAACATTTTAGTAGAGTGCCTGGTAATATTGTCAAGTTGATTTTTGACGAAGATTACGGAACTGTTGAAAACACTAAGATTCTAGAGAAGATTCAACTGACAGGTCCGTTTCAGTTACACCCAGACTTTAGTAATATTTCTGGAGATTTAGAAGAAACCGAATCTATAGAAGATGTTGATATGAAAGACAATAAAGAAATTGTAGATGAATATGTTAAGACAATTGAGATTCCAAGAAACTTGGAACCAAATGTCGTGGTTAGAATGTTTTCTAACTTAATAGATAGTGTGACGGAGAAATAAATGGCAGATATTATGACAGATGATGTTCATGGAAATTTAGCAGGCTTTGACCTTAGTGGAATGTGGATTGATGAAAATGATGATACAATAACAAACAACTTGGGAGTTGGTTCAACTCTCTCATTTCCCGCTACTAGTGGTTTTGTTTATACTAATGATGTAGCATGGCAGAATATGAATGTTAATGTTGAGCCAGAATTGACGATTAATAATAAACCTGTTGGAGAAGTTTTGAAAAACATAAGCTTTTTACTTAAATTTATGATTGAGAAATATGACTTACATGAATGTAAAGAGTTGAAAGAACTGGCAGAATTAGACCAGTGGACAGATAAGGTTGAGGTTGAGAAGATACCAGAGTTTCTAAAAGACGAAGATTTTAAACTGTGAGGAGGTAAAATGACAACAAGATTTCAGACAGCACCTCAAGAAGCATATACTATGCTCAGAGAGGTAAGAAGGGAACATTTTCCAGAACTCCGAAACGCCGAGATTCTTATTCTTATGGACAAGAAAAAGAGAATGTCAGGCGGGGCGATAGTTCTTGGAAGGATTCAGAAGGCGAATGATCTGATAAAGGCGTTAACAGAAGAAACTGTTGACGAAGGCTATGACTACATTATATATCTTGACAAAAAGATGTGGAACAACTGTGATGATGTTGATAAAGAACGAGTTGTCCGCCATGAGTTGAGACATACCTTTGTAGACCTTGATGCCAGAGGGTCACCTTTTAAACTAATTGGTCATACGATTGAAGATTTCTATGAAGAAATAGAATTGAATAACGATGACTCAGCATGGAGGATGAGAGTTGCAGAAGTTATTGCAATTGCTTATGAAGATGAATAATGGCAGTATCATTTGAGAAGAAAGAAGATATTGAGAAGGAATTTCTTGAACAGGAGATAGAAGTACACTGCACAAGGGCAACTTGTATGTCAATGAATAGAATAAAGAAAAGTCAGTATCAAAGACTTATTCAAGAAGAAGGTGCAATAAGATGTCCTAAGTGTGGCGTTAAAATGGTATGAGACTAGTTTTTGATAACATCAGATTCAGAAACTTCTTTAGTTTCGGCTCTAGATGGCAAGATGTTGAATTTGTACCTGGTTTGAATCTAGTTCTTGGACTTGATGTAGAAAAGGACAGAAGTAACGCAGCAGGTAAATCATCATTTCTAGAGACAATTCCCTTTGCCATGTTTGGCAAAGTGAACAGAGAGGTGAAGAAGGAGCAGATTGTCAACTGGAAAAGTAGAAAGAGGTGTGAAGTACAGCTAGATTTCACAAGAGGTGACAATGTATACACTGTCTACAGAGGTATAAAACCAGACAAGTTGATAGTTACTAAGAATGGTCGTGATCTACCGATGGATTCTAAGAAGCTTGATTTTCAAAAGAGATTTGAGGATGAAGTTCTTGGTATGGATTTCAAAACATTCATGTCTATAATCTATACCAATCTTAACTCTACGGCTCCCATTCTGACTATGAGTAAGCCAGATAAGAGAAAGTTTCTTGAAAGAGTGTTTGGACTTCAAGTGTTTAGAGGCGTAAACGAAGAAGCCAATGCAAAACTGAGAACTGTTGACAAGAAACTGTATGAGAATAAGATACAAAGAGAGAGTAGTGAGAGAACTATTGACGATTCTGAATCTCAAATACATGATTTGACTAGGAAAGTCAGAAAGATGGAGTCACACTACCCTCAACTCATAGGCATGAGAGAAGAAGTAGAGAGACTGGAAGAACAGTATCACGAAGCAGAACTAATCTTTGATGAAAAGAGAAGTGATATCAAAGAGGTAGAGGCACTACAAGAGTTTAGCCATGTTATAATCTCAAGAATCAGTACGAAGAAGGAGAGTGTAAAGGCTAGAATCAGAAATCTTAACAGAGAGTTAAACGGTATTGGAGGTGAGGAAGAGGACTTATCAAGACTTGAGGTACTACAAGAGAAACTTGGCAAATTTAAACTAGAAGATATTAATGATAAGATTAGAGATTATGAGTCTGAATATGAAGCGCTTGCAGATAAACGATTGCGTACTGTGGAAAATATGAATAATATCATAATCCAGAGGGACTCAATCAAAGTTGTCATTAGTCAAGACTTTGACGGACGAAAGATATTAGAAGATGAGAGTCGGTGCCCGACTTGTGGACAACGAGTCGGAGCCGACATATTAAAATTGTTTGATGAGAGAATAAGAGAAAACAGTGACTATATTGATAGTCAAAACAAACAGATAAATGATAAGAGTATAGAACTACAGGACATAGATTTAGTCCTGATGAAAACAAACACTAAGATAGAGAAATGGAAAAATGCCAAGAACACAGTTAGAGACCTTGAGTCTGAGATGAATTCTCTCCTCTACCTCCAGGCAGAACAAGAGAGAAAACAAAAGATTGCAGCCGAAATGTCAAGATTCAAAAGAGCCTTGATAAAAATCAAAGAGTTAATGGACAGGCATCTTATTGATTCTGACCAGATAGAGGGTGAGCTTTTCATCCTTGGTGAAGAAATGCAGGGTGCGAAAGAAGTGATGGCTGAGTATAACGCAGCTGTCAAGAAGTTAGAGAATCTTGAAGGTCTTGTGGAACTTGAAGAAGGACACAAGAAAGAATTAGAAGATATGATAAAGGGCTATGATTCCAAGAGGCTCAAAGCTATTGAAATCATTGAGAGTTTGAAGGTAGAAAAGGAGAAACTCCATCAACTCAATGATTATCTACAATTCATAAGAAAAATATGTAAGGATGAGAATATAAAACAGTATGCAATTTCTTCAAACATTCAATACCTTAACAAAAAGACCAACAATTATCTTTCAGAAGTCGGACATGGATTCTATGTCTTGCTCGACAAATGGTTGGATATGGAGATTAAAGGACCTGGGATTACCGGAGCCTCTTATGGCAACTTATCAGGTGGAGAAGCGAGAGGAATTGACCTCTCTTTACAGATGGCTATCCTTGATTTCGCAAGAGTCAAAGCAGGTGTGTTTCCTGACATCTTAGAATTAGACGAGTTATTAGATTCATCTATTGATAGTTTTGGTCTACAGAAGATAATGGAAATTGTTAAGATGAAACAAAAAGATGATGATTTGAAAATCTTCTTAGTGTCACATAGGAAGGAAGTAAATGATGTCAATGTTGACAGAACCTATCTTGTTGAAAAGGTGGGTGGTTATTCCAACATTGTTTTACAATAGGGAGAATATGTGTTATAATATTCTAAAGCGTAGTGGAGATTATTATGGAAGATAAGGAAATAACGGTTCTAGGTATCACATTAGAAGGTGATGTTGTTGCAGATTTACTCGCCAAGATTGTGAAAATTTTCAATGGACCAGAGGCTAGAGATTTCTTGAGATTACTGGCTTATGAAGATGTTGACCTCAGACATATTTTGGATAATGGCGTACCCTCTCCGGATGAGATTGAAAAGTTAAAGCGGGAGTTACAAGGTGTGGAGAGAGACCGTGACTATCATAAAAAGAGCTCTAATGTCTATTATAAGGAAAACGCAAAGCTTCGTAGTGATTACAGTAGGTTGAAAGAGAAGTCTAGAAGTTCAATGTTGGAACTTGACAACTACATTAGTGCTATAAGACATTATGAAGATAATCTCTCATCAATGGGGTTAAGACAAGAGATTATACCAAGAGAACAGTTTGAAGAAATATTTTCAGATGAGGAGGAGGAAGGTTGGACAACATGAACTTAAAAGAGTTAAAGGATAAGATTGCAAAGAATGTAAAAGGAGCACATGTTTCTGTATTAGCAGATTCAGATATAGCTTCTACGAGAGAATGGATAAAAACACCCGCATTGGACCTAAATCGTATTCTTTCGGGAAGTATTTACAGGGGAATCCCATCAAAATGCTTAGTGGGTATAGTCGGCCCCGAGCACACTATGAAATCTAGTTTCATGGTATTGTGTATGGTGGAGGCGCAGAAGATGGGATACTCCCCTGTTATTATTGATACTGAAGGCGGTATCAATAATGTGTTTTGTGAAAGATGGGGACTAGATTTAAGTAAAGCTCTGTATGTTTATACTCCATGGGTTGAAGAAGTTATCTCAACTCTTGGACAATTACACGGTACGAGTGATAAGTTGATAATTGGAATTGATTCTGTCGGTGGTCTTGATAGACTAAAGACATTGAAAGATGCCGCAGCTTCAGACCCAAAAATGGACCAAGGGCTTTTACAAAAGGCTATTCGTAGTATGTTGAAAATACTATTGAATATTTGCATCTCTCAAAACTCTATCGGTATTGCCTGTGGTCACATGTATGGCTCACCGGGCCATGTGCCGATGCCTGACCAAGTCGGCGGCGGCAAGGCGATGAGATATTTTCCAAGAGTTCTTATCAATTTGAAACGAGAGTATATGAGAGAAGGCGGACAAAAAACAGGTAAAATAATCGGTACACGATTGAGAGCATCTACACTAAAAAATCACATGTACCCTCCATTCCAAGAGGCTATCGTTGATATAGACTATGAAAAAGGCATAAACCCGCATGCTGGTCTTGTTAAAGTGGCTCTGGAATCAGGGTATATTGTCAAGTCGGGAGCTTGGTATAATATTGGTGGAAGAAAGGCACATGGTGAAATAGCAGCCGAGGAAATGCTATTTGATTCTGAAGATGTTCTAAAAGAACTTGATGAAATCGTAGCTAAAACTGGATATTCCACAGTAAATAGGGAGATAGAGGCAGCCGAGGAAATGATAAAAGATGAGGTTGTCAAAGAGGAGAAACCAAAGAAGAAAAATAATAAGAGCATAATCAAAAATTAGGGGGTGGAAGCCAATCGAAGGAGATACATGCTGGCATGGCCAGGAAGGATTCTGTGAGATTTGTGCTTTGATATGTCCGGATGATGCACATTTAAAGGCTGTTGAGAAAAGAAACGGTGATAATGGAGAAGAAGAAAAAGAAAGTTAAAAGGTGATGTATGAAAAGGGTGATGATTACAGGTGGCTGTGGTTTTATAGGCCATCATGTTGTGGAACATTTTTTGAAAGAAACAGATTGGCGCATTGATGTCCTTGATAAGTTGACCTACGCGGCTGTGGGTTTCGACCGTGTAAGGGATATCAATGCGTTTGATGATAAAAGAGTCAACTTCTATACAGCAGATATGGCAGGTGATATACCTGATGGCGTGCTGAGAGAGTTGAACAGTATCAATTATATTCTACACTTGGGTGCCGAAACCCATGTAGATAATTCAATAACAGACCCAGAGCCTTTCATAGTTTCTAATGTATTGGGCACAATGCATCTTATGAATTTTGCCCGTAAGTTAGATAACTTGGAGGCTTTTTGTTATTTTTCCACAGATGAGGTATTTGGACCTGCACCGGACGGTGTGGCGTACAAAGAGTGGGACAGATATGACAGTTCAAATCCGTATGCAGCTTCTAAGGCTGGCGGTGAGGAACTAGTTCTGGCCTACGCTAACACCTATAAAATACCCGCCTTCATCACCCATACCATGAACGCTTTCGGAGAGAGACAACACCCAGAAAAATTTATACCGTTGGTTATCAATAAGTTACTGAAGGATGAAACTGTCTACATTCATTCTGATGCCACAAAGACGGTTTCTGGGTCTCGCTATTATATTCACTGTAGAAATATCGCAAAAGCCGTACATTTTCTACTAGATAGGTTTACATTCAGACAAAAGTATAATATAGTAGGAGAGAAGGAGGTTTCTAACTACATGTTGGCGAATCTCATATCTTATTATGTAGGCAAGCCCTTGAAGTATGAGTTTGTTGATTTTCATACTAGTAGGCCTGGACATGACCTTCGTTATGCTCTTGATGGTACTAAGATGAAAGAGATGGGATGGGAAGTGCCAATGGCATTTGAGGAATCTTTAGAGAGAACAATAAAGTGGACTTTGAAACCAGAGAACAGAAAATGGTTAGAGGTCTAAAGGAGGTAAAGGAATTGGAGTGTTTAGAAGGCTGTGAACTTCAAAAATTTGTTAACAGAAAGTTTATCTGTGAATACTACGGTAAAGAATTGAATACAGAATATGGTAACGGAGTCGGAGTGTATCGTTGTCAAGAATGTATTGAAGAAGGTATCAAAGGTATTGACCAGAAAACGAATACTCTTGAAGGCATTAGAAAGGGACTTGTTTACCTCGGTGACCATTTCTATTCTTTCAAAGATGCATTTGAGAATGACCTAGCCGATTTATATAGACATTTAAAGAAGTTAGAGTCAGAAGAAAGGGAAGAAGATGTTTGATGATATTATTCCTGCACCCGAGGAGTTCTTTGAGGGTGATGAGAATCCTATTGAGTTCATCTTTGAAGATGATTTGTATGAATTAGATTTGAATGATACAGATGAAGCTGGACTTGATAAAGCTGTAGAAGATATAAGAAAATGGGTCAGAGACCAGTGGTATCCAGACCCGGCCGATAGCGATTGTGACACTTGTGATTGTGATGATGATAAGTGTGACCCAGCGTTCGGAATATAATACTAGGAGGAAAAGAAGTGGCATTAAAAGTAGGAATTTATAAACTAACTTACATAATTGGCGGTGACAAAGAGAGAGAATGGAAAACAACTATCGCTGGTTATGATGTAGCAGATATTCAAAAATTTTTGAATTCTTTTACTGGCAAAGCTGTTCAGATTACAGAAATTGCTAATGTAACAAAAATAGATGCGTTGACGGACACCGTTGTTAATGATGTAACTAAAATTGTTAAAGCCTCAACACCGGCACCGAAGAAGAAGCCTGACCCACAGGCGCCTTTTGGCCGTGACAAACATGGCGTGCCCTTGACAAAAGATGGTACACCTGACGCGCGTTTTAAGAAAAAAGTTATAAAGGAATAAAAATGAAATTGGGAACCCTCTACATTGATAAAGTGTTAGAAGGTTGGTTGCCTAAGAGTTACGATTCAATTTCCTTAGATGGACAGGAGGATTTTCCGGAGATTGATGCTCTCTTTATAGATTGGTCTAAAGGCAAAAAGAACAGACCAAGAATACTCAGGCAGTCAGCTGTCGTGAATAACTATGTCAAGAAAAAGATACCCATTATGATTTTTGATAGGCTCTTATGTCTTACGAACAGAGAGTATAATTGGCTCAAGAAGTTCAATGTCAAATTTTTTGAGCCTGCCTTGAATCATCGCAGAGAATTTGAGTATCTGCCTATATGGACAGAGACATTTGGACTTCATACTTATCCTTATATTGATATGTCTGCTAAAGACATAGATATAGGGTGTACTGATTATCTTGATAACAAGTTGAAGGCGTTTGAAAAACATTATGTTAAATTTGGAAAACTGTATCCAAATTGGAAAAACTGTTATGCTATGCCTATTTCTAAAGAGAAGAAAGAGGAATACAAAGATTTGAATGTTTACAATGAGACATTTCAACATCAAAGAATGAAAACATTTGTTTTGATAGGCACTAACAAGGCATACGAAATCGGGTATTTGAATACAGATGTCTTTAACTACATGATGTCTGGTTGTTTGCCTCTACTTCCAGAGGAGCATAGATATTTTCATGGAGTTTTCTCTGAAGTGGTTATTGAAAAACCTCAAGATATAAATTGGATACTACAAGGGTGGGATACAATTGCAATACCAACGATAGCAGAGATTTACAACCGTATCAATACATTTTACCCAGAAATGAAAGTTAATCATACGATAGATGTGATTAGAAGGTGTTTAGAATGATAATAAAAATAAGCCGAAGTATGACAGTGAACACAGGCAATTTCTCGTCTGTGAAGCCATCAATAGAGTTATCTGTTGATGTCCCTGCCGCTGATACGGAGAAAGCGTATCACTATTTGGGAAAAGTGGCAGATTCTTTGATGGCTTTAGAGTTTTCCAATTTGACCGAAGAAATGGAGGCTATAAATAATGTTGGTTGGGCAAACTATCGTGAGCTTTTGGAAGAGAAAAGAGGTCACATAGCGGAAAATCTGATAGAGAGTGCCGACAAATTAGTTGAATTGGAGATGTGAGATGTTTGATGATATACTGAAGAAGCCCGCAGGACCAAAAAGGAAGTTGAATTTGATATCAACTGATGCCGAGCCTACAGTTGGTATAGGACTATCTGTATTGGAAGAAGTTGAAGAAGTATTGACAGAAATGGATTTTCATTTTGAGGAATGTGTGTATTGTGGTGCAAACAAAGAAGGTAAACATGGAGATTTGTGCTACTATCATATGACAAGAACAAAAGTAATTGAAGCCATAGATAATGCTTACGCAAATAGTTAAACACAAAGACCCGAAGGTTCTTGTTGTTACTCCTTTGTGGCCGGGTCATAAAATAACAAGAGAAACAAGAACGACTATTAAGAGAAATGATGTGCCGTTCACATGGATATCTTTTACAGGATATAATAATATTGCTGAGAATGTGAACTTTGGCATACAAGAATTTAAGAAAACTACCAAAAAATTCCCTCCCTATATCCTACCATTAGATAGAGACATCATTTTAGGTAGAAGTATGATAGATAGATTGGTACAGACTATTGAACAAGACGGTCTGCCGGCTACGACTGCGTACTGTTATTGTAGTTTTGAGTTCAAGGGTCATGTCAATAGAAAGTTTGAAGCCGAGCCTTGGAATCTAGACAAGCTCGTTCAAGCCAATTATATCTCATCAAATTCATTGATGAAATCTGACCTTCTAGAATTTATAGGTGGACATGTAACAGACGACCAGTATAAACGACTACTTGACTGGGCATTATGGCTCAAGTTTGCTCGTCTTGGATTCATGGGTGTTCCCTGTACTACTACAAGTTTTGTTGCTGTTTCTACAGAAAAAGATATTTCTGCTGGCACAGAGGATGACTACAGACAGAAACACATAAGAGTGGTGAAAGATTTTGTTCAACCACTTCTTGAAGATTTGAAACGACCTCTGGCAATGAGTCCGATGCCAGTAGCCCCCGCACAAAAAAAGGCTGTCGTGCAGCCTTCACAACAACCTTCCTTAGTCAAAGTAAAATATTAAGCTTGCCAGGTATCTATAGAGTCAGTAGTGCTCCAGCGGTCCGAGTCCCGACCAGTATCCCACTCGTCATCCTCATACTCGTCCTCAAGTGTTGGACTTTCCAATACTTCCTCTAAATCACTCCATCCATCTAAGATATCTTCAAACATGATTATTCCTCATCTTCCTCTTCAATTTCTGTTGGTTGATAGAAATTAGATGTACTTGTCATTCCAGCCCGTCTTGCCTGATATGTGTTAGCAAGTCCTATTGTCATATCTCCAGAGCCTTTTGACATTCCATCATCAGTTGCCATGAAATCCATAACATTGCCCTGATGTAGACCCATACCACGAACGGCAGTCTCAAGCGGATTTTGATTTGCGGCTAGAAATGTAAAGGTCCATCTGTCAGTACCTTCCAATTCCTTAACCATACTTTTGATTTTTTCTTGATTGAATTTCATTGAGGCATTCTCACGACCATCAGTGATAATAACCATCAAGACAGCAGCGTTAGTATAATCTTCTCTATACTTTTTTGCCACTTTTAATGTGGTTTCACCGATAGCATCAAATAATGCTGTGAGTCCTGACGGTCTAAAAGTAGTCTCGTTCAATTCCTCAACTGTCGGTAATGGCTTAACACTGCCAACACTGACAACATCATTGAATGTAGTAGTTGACACTAGAGTATTAATGTCAGCCCCACTTTCCTTTCTAAGTGTTTGTAATTGTTCGTTAAATGAATCAATAGCTTTCTGCTTGATGTCTAACATTGAACCACTGCTATCAAGTACAAACGCTACATATTGTGTGATATCCTCTGTTCTTTCTTTGTCCTTATCGGTCTTGAGAATATCATCAAGTATATCTCCAAACGGCATATACTTCACCTCCTTATTTTTTCGGTTTTACAGTTTTCAACTGCTGTTGCAGTTCTGTCTGATTTTCAGGAGCCATTTCATTGAAATCTTTAGCTTCTTGTCTTTGCTGATTTCTCTGTTTCTTAGCCTCCTTTTCACACTGTTTATACTCTTTCCACGCTGCCACTTTTTCTTGTACTCTTTCTGACCGAACTTGACCGGCTGGCATGGCGTTGATTTCATTCTTGATTGTGTGATATTTTTCAAGAAGAACTTGACATTGTGGATATTTCGCCACATAACTTTTCTTCGCCGGGTTCTTGGCATCAGAATATCCAAGACAATAAAAAGATATAGCTAGAAAAAGTATAAGAACATTAATCCAAACAATTTTTTTCATATTACTTTCCCTCCGATGGTATCTCAATCAAAGGCATCGGGCTTGAGTCACCACCGAATAACATTCTTGGTAGTATACCATCCCAACTTTCAAGATACTGTTGTTGAATTAAAATTGGTGTCAAAGATTTAGAGACAACCTTGTTGTAGTAAGCTTCGGCATCACCTTTGATTCTTATAGCTTTAGCTTCACCGTTTGCTCTACTCTCTGTGGCATCACCAACACCTTTAGCCTTCGTGATAGCGATGTCGGCATCAATTCTTTCTTGAACCAACATGTATTCTTTCTTCTGGGCATTTTGTTCTTCAACCTGTTTTGCCAAAATGGCTTTCTCATAGGCATCATCAAAACTGATATTAGCCAAGGCAACTTCTCTCAAATCAACACTGTACTTGGTAAGCCAAGTATTGAGCATGTCCTGAACTTCAGTTTTGATAATAGGTCGTTTCTTCAAAATCTCACCAGCGTTATGTCTGGCTGTGATAGCCTTCAAAACTTCTTGTGCTGCTGGGTCAATAATAATAGCTCCGTACGATTTACCAATTTTCTGATAAATGTAAGGGGCTTTCTCAGGGATAATCCTGAAATTGAGTGCCATGTTGACATGAACATTCTGCATGTCCTTGCTAGCGGCATCATACTGACCTTCGTGTTTCATAACACGGGTGTCCATCTTGACGACATTATACAACGGGTTGATAACATTCAGACCTTCAGACAACGCCACTTGTTTAACCTCACCAAATAATACGGGTACACCAACATGTCCTGCGGGAACGGCTACAAGAGTAGAGAATACAAAGCCGAGTACGCCAAAGACGAGACATGTTATGCTACTCCACTTAGTGTATTTCTGAGGTATTGTGTCTTTGAGCTTTTTACTTGCAAAAAGACCGCCGATACCGCCTAACACTAGTACCACTGCCAAAATCAACTTAAACATTTTTTTCTCCTTGTTAAAGGGTTAACGCCAAACTACTTATACAATTTATCCTCTAAAATCAATATGTCAAGTTCTCCCTTTGAGAACATTTCGTAGGCATCTTTATAATAGTTTATAATCGGGAAGCCTGCTTTATTGAAACTGGTGTTTATCAATACAGGATGACCTGTTAATTTTTCAAATTCATTGAGTATTTCGTAAATCAAACCATCATCTTCTGTCACTGTCTGTACTCTTGTAGAATTATCAGCATGTGTGACTGATGGAAAATAATCTGTTTTGTTATAGAGAGCGATGTTCATATAAGGAAATGAAGTCCCATTTATCATGTGATAATATTTGTCAATACAATTTTCCTTCACGATAACGCCGTAAGGTCTGAACCACTCTCTGTGTTTGACTCGTTCATTCAAGATTTTCTTCATGTTTACGGTCATGGGATTGGCAAGTATCGAACGGTTGCCGAGTGCCCGTGGTCCCACTTCCATTCTATCTCTGAAAATGCCAACGATTCTATTGGCATAGACATGCCTTGCAATATCTTCTGCTGTATAGTCAATACCTCCTTCAAAAACATTCTCATCATAACTATGAGGTCCTAGAAATGGAGTGAAGGAGACTTTTTCTTCACAACCATGAAGTGCGGCTCCCAATGACTGTCCTGAATCGTCTGCTACAGGCGTAAAGTAAATCTTGTCAAACCAACCTGTTTCTATCAATTCTCTATTCAAGTGACAATTCAGAAAACAACCGCCTGAAACATATAATTTATCTGAAAGTCCCTTGAATTTCTCTATGTATTTTAATATCCGTTCTACCCATACAAGTTGAAAATTGTATGAGAAATCTTTTAAATTATCTTTTGTGGCAATACTAACCATCTTCATCGCTTCTGGCTTCACCCATTCTACAGAATAACCGCCTCTTAGTTCCTTTGATCTCTCATAGGAATCTATAAATAATTCTGTCAACTTATTATAAATCGTATCATTCCTTTTTCCATACGCTGCAAATCCCATGAACTTACCAGCTGACAGATTTATGTAGTCCCTTTTGAGATTGAGAAATTCCATGACCTCTAGGGCTATTATTTCATAGAAGTAACCAAAACTGTAATTCCATTCTCTATCTATCTCAACACCATCTAATTCAACATTGTGTGCGCCGTCACCAAAGTAATCTATGGCTATACAAAGTCCCTTGCCATCATTTATTCCGTATGCTGATAGAATGTGACTCTTTCTATGGTCTACACTCTCTATCTCTCCGTAAGTTATGCCGTTAAAATTAAGAAATCCTTTCGTTGCTTCAAATATATGTTGACTGGCAAAAGTTGATATATATATTTTATCAAAGTAATCCTCTTTTGTAACTTCTTTTATAGCAGGTACGAATCTTTTAATCTTTAGAATGTCATAATCTTCATAGGCTAGATGAACTCCTTTTATTCGTGCCAATCTATCATACTCAATGATAAGTTTTATTTCATTGTTCTCAATGAAGGTAAAACCAAAGGCATGACCTAGTGAAATTCCTAAAATCTTCATAGATTCAATTTGGCAATTTCATTCTCTGTTAAGTTACTAATATTCTTAACATAGTCCTTAACACTATGCACCGCTTCAAATGCCAAGTATTTCTTGGCATCTGCTGTGTTTGCCACATTACTACTTGTTCCTATTGTATCACTTTCTGAATTGAAAGTAAATGTGCCTCCGAACATCTTGGCCAACTCTAACATTGATGTCTCTATGCCTGTGCCTATATCTACAGGTATATCTACAATTCCAGATTCTAAGGCAAGGTGAATGGCTCTACAGACATCATCTACATGGATGAAATCTCTTGTTTGTGAGCCATCTCCGTTGATAATTTTGGGTGTGTCTTTTATTGTAGCCATTGCGAATTTTTGGACAACGGAATCCTTCTTGCGAAGATACCCATATCCTCCATAGACATTTGCCAGGCGTAAAACTTTGATGTCGGCTCCCTTGTCCAGAAAGATGTTTGCGGCTACCTCAGATGTATATTTGGTAAAGGAATACATGGAATTCATAGGCTCCTTAGCGGCTTGTGAGCTTGTGAATATACACGGTACATTGAGAAGTAGAGCTGCTTCAAACATATTTTGACAGGTCCAGAAATTATTGACAACTGCCTCCTGTGGAGCTCTGTCACATGAAGTTATACTAGCCGTAGCGGCTAAGTGAATAATGCCGCCAATGTTGTGGTCAGATAAAACCTTATGGTCCTCCACACGGATTCCCATTCTCTTGTCAATTCCAACAATCTCGTATC
>Ga0316190_10000329_pt1 | contig 32631 bp, 27 predicted proteins | sample Eddworburrow2_MG_FD_204929 | JGI IMG/M metagenome (GOLD analysis project Ga0316190, IMG submission 204929) | Coastal sediment microbial communities from Maine, United States - Eddy worm burrow 2 | ecosystem: Environmental > Aquatic > Marine > Coastal > Sediment | place: USA: Maine | collected... | reverse complement strand
CATCGGGTGACCGGCCCCGGCGGGGGCCTACAACCGCGGTCGAAGGGCTGCTGCTCGTCGGCCATGGCTCACATTGCATGACCAGTGCCGCTCAGATGCACGAGATCGGCGATCGGGTGGCCGCCGCCATGCCCGACCGCATCGTCGAGGTCGGATTCTTGGAGATGACCGACCCGGCGGCCGGGCTCGTGCTCGACGACATGGTCGCCCGCGGCGTTCGCCGCGTCGTCGTCCTACCCCTCATGCTGCTCGCGGCCGGGCACTCGAAGAGCGACGTACCGGCCATCGTGCTGGAGGGCCGCCAACGGCACCCCGACCTCGAGCTCATCTTCGGCTCGCCCCTCGGTGTGGTACCCGAGCTGATCGAGATCGCCGCGGACAACCTGACCCGGGCCGCCGCCGCCGGGCTCCCGCTCGTCGTGGTGGCGCGAGGAACCTCCGATCCCGACGCCAACGGTGACGCCGCCAAAGCCGCCCGCCTGCTCGCCGAATGGGTCACCGCCGACGGCCTGCATCTGGGCTTCACCGGAGTGACCTGGCCGACCGTTCCCGAGACCCTCGACACCGCGGCGGCGGTCCTGGCCGCGCGGCCCGAGGCACCCCGCCGCCTGGCCCTGTTCTTCTGGTTCATCTGCAACGGCAAGCTGATCGAACGGGCCCGGGAACAGATCGCAGAGTTCACCGAGCGGACCGGGATCGACGTTGTCGACGCCGGGTACTTCGGCCCCGACGCCGGGCTGGTGCCGATCATCACCCGGCGCTACCACGAAGCAGTCGACGGGACCCCGACGGTCAATTGTGATACCTGCGCCTACCGTTCGGCGTTCCCGGGCCACGAGGACAAGGTCGGTCAGGCGGTCGGCGTCGGTCACTCCCACCTCGCCGCGGACCACCGCCACGGCCAGGGCCATCATCACTAGCGGGCATCATCACTGACCGGCATCACTGACCGGCACCAGCGTCCCTGCGGACCAATCGGGAAAGATCTGCACCGTGACCGGACAAGAACCGGATGTGGGACCCTCATCCATCTCTCTCGAATCGGTCATCGGCCCTGCTGAACCGGACCCTGCTGCACAGGGCGACGAGCCTCCGGCCGGGTCCATGCCAACGGCCGGCATGACCTCAGGGTCGGGCGAGCCCTCGCCGTCCGACGACCAAGCCGCTCAGTTCCGGCGCCTGTTCGAACTGGGCTACCGGCCCCTCGTGGCCTATGCCCGACGCCGGGTGAGTGACCATGCCGAAGCCGATGACATCGTCAGCGAGGTCTTCACGACCGCCTGGCGGCGAAGACACGACCTCCGCCCGGACGACTCCCCGCTGCCCTGGTTGTACGGGATCGCGGCCAATACGATCCGCAACAGCCGGCGGTCCCAGCACCGGCGCCTGCGACTGGTCGACCGGCTCGAAACCGAGCCGCAGCCCAACCCCCTGGATGATCCGGCCGATCGGGACGACTCCGACCTGTTCGCCGCGCTCGACCGACTTTCGTTCGAGGACAGGGAGCTCCTGACCCTGATCGCCTGGGAGGGCCTGACCCACGCGGAGGCGGGCGTGGTGTTCGACTGTTCGACCAATGCGATAGGAATCCGCCTGCATCGGGCCCGCCGACGCCTCCGGGCCGAGCTCGAAAGCCAGACAGGGCGTACGCCGCCCACCGAACGGCCAGACCGCACAGAAGGTGACGAGTGAGATGACCGAACCATACGACGAGCTACTTGGCCGGCTCCGCAGTGCGGACCCTGTCGACCCCGCCGCATTGCCGGCCGCGAACGATCCGTCCGCCCAACGACTTGTGGAGATGATCATGCACAACGAACCGAACACCTCAAACGACCAGGGCGAACCAGCGGTCTTCGAGGCCGCCCCCGCCAACGACTTCGGACCCCCATCGCTGGCCCCGACCCACACCCGGCGTCGCCCGCGGCGGTTGGGGCTGATGGTCGGCACCGCCGCAGCGGCGATCATGCTGCTCGTCGGGGCCCTCGTCTTTCTTCCCCAGAGCTCCTCACCCGCACTCGCCGCGGTGAAGAGCGCCGCCCAAGCCACCGCGGTCACCGACTCCGGAAGAGTGTCGGTCGTCTTTTCCGCGGAGGGCCACGCCGACGCGGAAACCGGAGCCGACGAGGCCGACGGGGAAAGTGAGAGCGTGTCGGGGATGGTCGAGGGCAGCTTCGACGACGCCAACATCGCCTTCTCCCTCGATTTTGCCGCCCTGTCCGATGGGTTCGAAGACGCGGCGCCCCCGGTGAGCGAGACTCGCCTGGTGGACGGAGTGCTCTATGTGCTCGACGATGAGACCGGCGTCTGGCGCTCGATCGAAGCCCCAGCGATTCTTGGGTCAAGCTTGGTCGACATCGTCGATCCCCGTCAGGTGCTGACCACGGTGCAGGAGTTGATCGAGACCGAGGAGATTGGTCCGGCCACGATCGAGGACCCGGCCGGCACGTCGGTGGAGACCATCCAGTACCGCAGTGTCGTCGACCTCGGCGATGAGTCCCTCGGCCAGTCGGGTTGGCTGGCCGGTATGGACCTGGCCGACATCGATGCCGAGGGTCAGGTCACGGTCGACCTCTATGTCGAGGAGGGTGGGCTGCTCCGCCAACTCGACCTGAGCGGCGACCTCCAAGAGCCCGACGGAGGGTCGGGTACGGCCACCTTCGAAATCGTGACCTCGTTCTACGATCTCGGCGGCGACGTGACCATCGAAGCCCCCACAGACGCCGAACCCTTCGACCTGTTCGACCGCGAGAACTAGCTTCACTCTTCATGGATACCGTCAAGGCCTTTGACTATGTGCGTGACAACTCCCGGGCGGTCATGCTCACCGCCCGGGCCAGCGGGGCCCCGGCCATGTCGCCGGTGTCGGTCGCGGTGGTGAACGAGAAGATCGTGATGAGCACCAGGGAGACCGCCTACAAGGTCGCCCACCTCCGCCGCGAGCCTCACACCTCGTTGTGCGTGTTTCCCGACAAATGGCTCGGTCGTTGGGTGCAGCTGAACTGTCGAGCCGAGGTGACCTCATTGCCCGACGCGATGGAGACCCTCGTCGAGTACTACCGGACCCTCTCGGGCGAGCATCCGGACTGGGACGAGTACCGACAGGCCATGACCGAAGCCGAGCGGTGCGTGGTCACCTTCGAGATCCTCACCGCCGGCCCCGACCTCCAAGGGTAGAGGCGCTGCTCATCGCGACCTGACGTAGTCGTTGTGTCATACCCTTTGTCGTATGATTGTGTTACGCCGTCGTCGTACAGTCCGACGACTTGATGCTGTCCACGGTCCTCGTGGCCCCTACCTCCTCCTCGTCCACTGCTCGGCTCTTTCGACCGACGATCACGATCGGCGATGAGCCAACTCAAGTGCTCGTCGAGCAGACAGCAGCTGTTGCCCCTGAGCGGTTGGGTGAGTTCGTCGGCCAACTCGGTGTTGATGAGCTAGCGATGGTCGATGAGGCGTTCCGACTCGTTCTCGAACTCGACTGAGATCACGCCACGCACATATTCGGCGCTGACGACGCGACGTGCGGTTGACGATCCTCGTGCCCCCAGCTCTACTGCTGTGTCGTTGCCGCCATTTCTTGGGGTTCGTCGAGCTGGAAGGTCAAGCCCTCGCGAGTTCTGTTACTACAATCCGTCGTACCAGCTCGCCTCCGGGCTAGCCTGGGCGTATGAGACCCGGCCCTGCAATGCGACCGATTATCGGATCCGTCGCGTTGGTTGCCGTGTTGGCGCTATTTGCAGCGTCTTGTGGAACCGACGCCGCTGTCGATTCCGCGTCAGGCGACACATCAGCCTCAGCATCCCGACGTACCCCTACCGCCGACGGCGGCCAGCTGGATTGGGGCTCACTCGAGGGGACCGACACCGTCCTTTGGTTCTGGGCTCCGTGGTGAACGGCCTGTCGAGCTGAAGCCCCTGCGGTCGCAGAGGTGCAAAGAGCGTACGGCGATGACATCAACTTCGTGGGTGTCGCAGGTCGCGACGACCTGGACGCAATCCAGGAGTTCATCGACACCTTCGGCGTCGGAGACTTCCCGCACACCGTCGATGGTGACGGATCGGTATGGGTGGAATATGGCATCACAACGCAGCCATCGTTCGCGTTCATCAACCAAGACGGAATGGTCGAGACCCATATCGGCGCGCTCGGCATTGATGGGCTCACGACGCGCCTTGATGCGCTGGCGACCATCTAGCCACCACCCAACAGTCTGAACGGACAACATCCGAAAGGATCGACGATGGCCGGGCGTCGAGGAATTGGTGAGCTAGAGGAGCAGGTGATGACCTACCTGTGGGCAATCGGCGATCGTGCGACGGCGTCGGAGGTCCATCAAGCGGTGGCATCTGAGCTCGCCTACACCACGGTCATGACCGTCTTGGCGCGACTGTGGAAGAAGGAACTGCTCACCCGCGAACGCCTCGGCCGGGCGTTTGCGTACAAAGCTGCCGAACCCGAAGCAGCCCATCGGGCCGAGCAGATGCGCTCGGCCTTCAACGACGCACCGGACCCGATCGCCGTTCTGAGTTCATTTGTTGACTCGCTCGACGCCGACGACGTGTCGGCCCTTCGCCGCATACTCGATACCGAAGAGTCGTGAGTTTCTCAGGCATCTCACCAGGCGCCCTGGTCGTCGTCGCGGCCGTAGCCCTCGGGCTAATCCGGACGCCCTTACCGCCACGCCTTATCGTCCGCCTACTCACCATCGCTGCGGTAATAGCCGCGACAACGACGTTCATCATCACTTCAGCGACCGCATCTGGGTACCTGCTTGGACCAGCACGAACAACCGCTGTGCTCAACTGGTGCAAGGCAATACCGATGGGCCACAGCGTCGGTACACCCACCGGCCTGCTGTCCTCGCTGGCACTGGTGGCCATGGCGGTCCGCGTGACCAGAGTCGTACGGCTCAACCGGGCTGTAATAGCCGAAGCACCGGACCAGCGCATCACCATCGTCGACACCCCTGAGCCCCTCGCGTACGCCGTGCCCCGCGGCGAAGGTTGTGTCGTGGTATCGACCGGCCTGTTAGCCGCCCTCGATCCACGCGAACGTCAGGTCGTATTTGCTCACGAGCGGGCACACCTCCGTCAGCACCACCACCGATTTCTTCTTGTCGCTGCGATCGCGCAGGCGGCTCTGCCTCCGCTCAAGCCACTGCTGGCACAGCTCCGCCACGCAACGGAGCGGTGCGCAGACGAAGAAGCCGTCGCGGCGATGAGCGGTGATCGGTCGATCGTGGCCACCGCCATCGCCCGCGCGGCGTTGCACACCACCTCGTTCCGCACGCCTCTCCCGGCATTTGGTGGTGGAACGGTTCCGGCACGGGTGCAGGCGCTCGTCGGCCAACGCCCCGAAGCAGCGATAGTGGGAGCGGCCGCGGGGTTCGCCATCATCGCAGCCATCGCGATAGCGGGGGGTGCGTCGTTGCAGATCCATCACCTCTACGCCGTGTATGACCACGTTTGCCGCAACTAACACTTCGGACTGCGACCACCCACACCATCTACTACACTCTGTCGTAGACTGAGGACGTATGCTTGAGAGCCCACTTCCTCTGAAACGCGGACGCGCGTCAACGCTCATGAAAACGCTCGCAGCGGTGGCCACCGTCGCTATTGCGTTGCTGGCGAGAACCGGTGTCGCCTCAGCCCACACCAGCTTCGAGTCATCGACACCTGCTGATAAGGCCATGCTCGACTCCCCACTGAGTGAGATCACGTTGGTGTTCAGCGGTGCGGCAGAGCCCGCCGGCGATGGCTTTGTGATCCTGGATGCCCAAGGGGTTCAGCGCTCGCCGGACACGGCGATATCGGTCGACAATCTGACCTGGGTCCTAGGCTTCGACCAACCCCTCGTCGGAGGCACCATCGGAGTGCGATGGACGGTCCAAGCACCGGATGCACACCCGATCGACGGGAGCTTCAGCTTCTCGGTCGACACACCACCCGCCGTCGCACCAACCAGCACAACACGTCCATCCGCGGCGCAACCATCGCTCCCGGTCGCGGAACAACTCACGGCGTCGACGCCCGCATCTGAAGATGCGCTCGGTGAATTCCTCGCTACAGGCGTACCCGAAGCCTCGGGGGCAGACTCGGTAAACACTCTCGGGCGGATCGTCAGTTTGGCCGGCGCAATGATCGCCATCGGAGGGCTGGTCTTTGCCGCGATGGTGATGCGCGGCGACGAGAGCGACATTCGGTCGGTCCTCTTCTGCGTTCGCCGCGCAGCAATGCTGCTGACGACTGGCGCTCTCGTCGAGCTGGTTGCGCAGGTAGCGGTCACCGACGGGCGCTGGTCGGCAGTGTGGTCACCATCGGCTGTTGGCGACGTCGTCGCATCATCGTTTGGAATCGCTGTCGGGCTTCGCTTTCTAGGTGGCGTCCTACTGGGGGCAGGGGCCCGACTCCATGTCGATGACGCGTCGATCGACCGCGACCCAATCATCGCCATTCGGGAGCTTGCCACCGTCGGGGCCGGACTATCTGCGCTCAACGGATCTTCGGGCCACCACGCGTCAGCCACCGAGACCGGTGAGCCCTACCTCCATTCCTCTGACAAGGCCTGGCGCACCGAGACCGGCACCGGCGCCTTCGGTGGTGCCCTGGTAGTCCTTGCGTCGTTCCTGTTCGACGGCCACACCGTGACCGAAGGTGATCGCCTCTTCCACGCAGCGGTGAACATGGCACACGTGACCGCCGGGGCGATCTGGGCTGGAGGTGTGCTCATGTTGGCTCACGTCGTGTGGCGACGGCACCGCCGCGGAGCTGACACGCGGGCGCTTCAACTGGCCATCCGCTTCTCGGTCGTCGCCGCAATTGCCCTCGTGACAGCTGGCATCGCCGGAGCCGTACTGGCGATCATTGTCCTCGACAGCGTCTCGGAGCTGTGGAGCACACCATGGGGTCGACTCCTCCTCATGAAGATGGCCATCGTCGGCGCAGCCGCAGCCGCCGGTGGCTACAACCACCGGGTTCTCATCCCCGAGCTATCGACAGATCCCAACGACGCACTCACTACCGAACGCTTCCGCGCGGTTGTCACCGCTGAAGCGATTGCCCTCACAATCGTCATCGCCACCACGGCCCTTCTCGTAGGAGCGGCATCATGATCAGACCAATGTTTTACGCCTTGATTCTCACCGCTGCGCTGGCGACGGCTCTCGCTGCTTGCGGCAGCGGAGCCGACAGCACGGAGTCACCGGCACCACAGGCTTCCCCGGGGGCCGGAGCCGACGTCTATCAGGCACAATGCGCCTCTTGTCACGGCGCCGACTTGACCGGCACCGACAAGGGACCATCCCAACTGTCGGTCGTCTATGAGCCCAACCACCACGGTGACGACGCCTACCGTTCAGCGATCGCAAATGGAGCACCCCAACACCATTGGAACTTCGGTGACATGCCAGCCGTCGAAGGACTCACCAGTGATGATGTCGAGGCAGTCATCGCCTACGTACGATCCGAGCAGGAACGCCTTGGCTTCGACAACTGACCGACCTGTCTGAACCATTCTCAACTGTCCGCAGGGTCAAGGTACGACGTCGAGGAGGGTGATCATTCCTGCTTCAGCGTGCTCTTGAATATGGCAATGGATAATCCAGGTGCCTTCGTCGAGTGGCACCATCGCAATGTCGACGATCTCGCCCGGATACAGGAGCACGGTGTCGCGAAAGTAGCCGTCATCGATGGGTTCACCGTTGCGTGACACGACCTTGAAGAACTGCCCATGGATATGAATCGGATGAAGCACCTGCGACACGTTGTCGAGTCGTATCTTGGCGAACTCACCCTGGGTCACCGTGAGGGTTGCTGGGTCATCGAATGTGCGGCCATCGAAGGCCCATTCGGGTTCGCCGGCTGCACCCGCCTGGATATCAAGTAGGTATTCATGGTCGACGTTCGCGGTTACTGCGTCGATCCAAGCTGGCAGTTGCTCATTGATCGGATACGCGAACTCCGGTATCTCGACAGCGTCGCCTTGGTAGGTGATGGTGCCAAGCAGGAAGCCCTCGCCATTGAAGTCCTCGGTGACATCAACAGATCCAGGATCGGCCGGCAGTTTGATGTCGACATCGATCCTGTTTCCGGGTGCAAGTACGAACCGCGATGCGGGGCCGACTCGCGAGACGGCAAGGCCGTCTACTGCTACGAGCTGCGCGTCGAGGTCACCAAAATCAGGGGTATAGACCCGTGCGTTCGATGCATTGATGAGGCGTAGGCGAAGCCGTTCGCCAGGTCTCGCCTCGAGAACAGGACCGAGCTCGCTGTTGACTGTCACGCTGTTGCCCCAGCGCCCGTTGTGCGTGATGTCGTGTGGGTCGTTGAACTTCGAAACTAGCGTGCCGTCTGTTTCGAGCTGCCAGTCGTCAACAATCCATGTGACGTCTTGGCTGTAGCCAGGGTCTCCGGGGTCATCGACAATCAGCGCGCCGTAGAGGCCTCGTTCGAGCTGTTCGCTTCCCCTGGTGTGAGAGTGAAACCAGAAGGTCCCGGCATCAGGTGGGGTGAACTCATAGCGAAAGGAGCCACCTGGCTCCACCGGGTCCTGGTTCACACCGGGAACGCCGTCCATGGAATTCGGCACCCGGACTCCATGCCAATGGATCGACGTTGGTTGTGGGAGACGATTGGTGAGGTTCACGACCACCGTGTCGCCAAGCTCAATGCGCAGCTCGGGACCGGGCACGGTGCCGTTGTACGCCCAAACCTCGATGGGAGAGCCGGGGATCACTTCCAACATGGTCGGTTCGGCAACCAGATCAAACTCGGCCGTCTGACCCGAAGCGACGGCTGATGCCAGATACGCGTCACCGAATTCAAGGGTGAGCGCTCCGGAATTCTCGGCACCGTCATCAAAAACTCTCCATGCCACCAGACTTAGCGCTGCGAGTCCAACAACAGCCAACGCCCCACCAAGGAGTCGGCCCGGCCTCCAACGGGATATTCGACGCGACGCCATCAACCGACCCTACGCCTTCCAGTCGGCTGAAAGGTCAAGGCGACCCTACGGACAAGATGAGCGGACGACATCACGATTTCGGCTCAATTCGAACGAGAACTACTACGCTTCGTAGTATGTCTCGTTCGTTGACCGTTCGATCGGTCATCCTGTCATTTCTTCTCCTCACGGCCAGTGCTTGTAGCTCGACCGACGACCTCCCAGCAGCTGTCGCCGGCGAGCTCGGACACATCCACGACCTCGTGCGAACCGAGAGCGGCAACCTGCTGATCGCCACCCACAGCGGCCTCTACCGAATCGACGGCCCCGCAACCGCCTCGCCCGTCGGGCCTGACCGTCATGACCTCATGGCGATGACTGTCGACAACGACAACAATCTTGTCGCGAGCGGCCATCCCGATCTCCGTCGAGAGGACTGGCGCTCGCCGGACAAGCCACCATTGATGGGCTACGCCGTTAGCGATGACGAAGGCGAAACCTGGAGCCCATCAGCGCTTCTGGGCGATGCCGACTTTCATGCCATCGTGATCCACCGCGATAGCACCATCACCGCAGCCGAATCAGGTGGCTCGATCATGAGCAGCAGCGACACCCAAAGCTGGGAGACGCTCGGCGACTTGGAGGCCTTCGACCTGACGGCCAACCCCCAAGACCAACTCGAACTACTCGGAACCGACTACGACCAGGTCTTGCATCACAGCACCGACGGTGGCGCCACGTGGACTCCCATCGCCACCCCCGCGCTCACGGTCATCGACTGGACGAGTGGCCAACTGGTCGGCGTCGACGCCGACGGAACCGTATGGACTACCACGACCGTCGACTCGGACTGGACACAAATGGGCTCAGCGCCACTCGGCGTGGAGGCACTCCTCGTCGAGGGCGGCGCGATGTGGGTCGGAGTCGAGGGAGGGTCGATCTATCACGCCGCCTCGACCCACAGCCCAGACTTCGAGTTGATTTTTGAGCCACCACAACATGATTGAGATTGAGCCTCACACACACCGCCGAAATGAGTTCGACCTCAGCGTTCGACGTGCCGCCGACGAGGCTTCCGAACGCATGCTGACAGCCAAGCCTTGTCTATGAACAACGGCGTTCTTGTTCCCGCCGCCACCATCGCCGGAGCCGGCGCCTGGCTCGTCGCGCACCAACGCCCTCCGGTCGTGAACGCCTGGCGCCCCTCTGCTCACCCGCTGGTCCGGGCGGGTGAGCTCGCTGCACGCGTCTTTGGCCAAGGCACACACAGTGCTGCTCCTGCACGGCCTAGGTGGGTCCAGCCGCTACTGGCCCGGGGCCTACGACGCCCTCGGCGACCACCACACCGTCGTCGTTCCCGATCTCCTCGGGTTCGCTGGGTCGCTCGACGAAGAGCGGATGTCATTCACGCTCTGCGACCACATCGAAGCATTAGAGCGTTGCCTACGACATCGGGCGGCGGGCGATGACCTCCCCGTGGAGGAACGCCCAGAACCCGTCATCGTGGGCGGCCCACGAGCGAAAAGCGGCAGCGATGTCCGCCAACTCCTCACGGGTCGTCACGCCGTAGCCGATGGCCTGGGTCGAGAAGGCGGAATCGGTGACCCGCACCGCCCAGCCTTCACCCCAGATGGCCCGACCCTCGGCATCCCCGTACGTCGTCGTTTCGCTCGTGACCTGGACGGGCTCGAGGCCCGCCGCGCGGCACCAGCCCAAGAGGTAGCGGCCGGCATCGGCCTCGACCCCGTTACGGCGGGTCACCTCATGGTGGAGCTCCAACCAGCGACCGAGGGCCGCGAACGGTGGCGCATGCACCATCGTGGCGTAGTCGCTGTCCCGGACGGCGATGAGCCCGCCGGGTTTGACCACCCGCCTCATCTCCACCAGTGCCGCAACGGGCTCGGTCAGGTGTTGGAGCACCTGGTGCGCATACACAACGTCAACACAGGCATCGGGCAGGTCGAGCGCGTAGACGTCGCCCAGGCGCACCTCCACGTTCGTCACTCCGGAATTTGTGACGTGGCGGGCCGCCTGGTCGATCACCCCCGGGACGCTGTCGATGCCCAACACCGATCCGCTGCCGAGGCGACGGGCGAGGTCGACGGTGATCGTGCCAGGACCACAGCCGACATCGAGCAACCGGTCACCCTCACGGAGATGGGGGAGCAGGAAGCCTGCGCTGTTCTCCGCCGTCCGGAGGGCATGCATGCCGACCACCGCCGGGTGATGGCCGTGGGTGTAGGTGTCCGAGGGTCGACTGGTCATAGCCATCATTGTCGCCCAGCCCGGCACTGTCGCCCAGCCCAACCGCGGTGGGGTTCAGGCCGGTGGGCTCGCCAGCTCGTCCTCGACCTTGTAGCCGAACAGCCAGGCGTTGCGATGCTCGGCCTGGTCACCCGATGCGGCCGCGAATCGGTCGTCACGCGCGATCTGTTCGGGTCCGTCGGGCAGATGGAACAGGACCGCGTTGGCGCGCGAGCCGAGCTGGGCGCGAGAGGTGCGGGCCATGCGCAGGTCCTGGTAGCGGCGCAGCGCCGCGTTCGGGTCGTGGCGGGCCTGGTCGAGACAGCCGGCGAGCACGGCCGCGTCCTCGATCGACTGGGCGGCGCCCTGAGCCATGAACGGCAGCATCGGATGCGCGGCGTCGCCGAGCAGGGTGACCCGCCCTTCGCTCCATCTCGTCAACGGGTCCCGGTCATAGAGCGCCCACCGATGGGTGGCGTCGACCGCTCCGATCAGTCGACGCACAACGGGGTTCCAGCCTTCGAAATCGGCGAGGGCTTCATCGACCTCACCGGGCTCGGTCCAGGATTCGAGGGTCCACGAGTCGCTCGGCGTCACGCCGACCCAGTTCACCAGCCGGCCCCCGTCGAGCAGGTAGTACACCAGGTGCTGGTCCGGTCCCAGCACCGCGGTGCTCACCGCCTCGAGCGCCAGATCCGCGACACGCTCGTAGGGGACGACCCCGCGCCAGGCGGTGTTGCCCGTGAAACGCGGCGCCTCGGGACCGAACAGCGCGGTGCGCACCGCGGAATGGATGCCGTCGGCGCCGATCACCACATCCGCCTCGACCGCCTCGCCGCCCGCGAAGCTCACCCGCACCGAGTCGCCCGCGGCAGAGTCGATTCCGGTGCACCGACGGCCGAGCCGTATCCGGCCCTCGTCGACCGCGCCGCGCAGCACCTGGTGGAGATGGGCGCGGTGCACGTGGTAGTAGGGGAAGCCGAAGTCTTGGACCATCCGGTCGCCGAGGGGCTGGCGGGTGAGAAGCCGGCCGTCATCCCAGCGGCGCAGATCGCCGTACGCCGGCCGGACGACCACCGGGGCTAGGGGCTCGGCCAGCCCGAGGCCGTGGAGCACCCGGGACGCGTTCGGGCTGATCTGGATGCCGGCGCCGATCTCGCCCAGTTCGTGACTGCGCTCGTAGACCGTGACGTCAAAGCCGCGGCGTTGCAGTGCGATGGCGGCGGTCAGGCCTCCGAGGCCGGCCCCGATAACAGCGATACGCATCCCCCCATCCTGGCGGAAGACCTGCTTCGGTGCCTGGCCGCGGTGGTGAGGGCTGCTCGTCGGGAGACTCCGCCGATACCCCGAGGCACTAGGGTCCGATTGCGCCCGCAACCAAGCCGGTCCGGGTGAGCCAGATCAGACGCAGAGATGTGGTCGACAGAGATAGGGGGCCCTATGGGGTTGTTGGATGGGAAAGTCATCATCGTGACCGGGGCAGGTCGGGGCGTAGGGCGCAGCCATGCCCACCTGCTCGCGGCGGAAGGCGCGTCGGTCGTGGTCAACGATCTCGGCGGTGAGTGGGACGGCAGCGGGAGCGACAACCGTCCCGCTCAGGAGGTGGTGGACGAGATCGAGAGCGGTCGGGGTACCGCGTCGGCCAACTATGACGACATCGCCGATTGGGAAGGGGGCCAGCGGCTGGTGAATCAGGCGGTCGAGACCTACGGGCGTCTCGACGGGCTCATCTGCAACGCCGGGTTCGTCCGCGACCGGGTCATCGCCAACATGACCGAGGACGAGTGGGACGACGTCATCCGGGTCCATCTCAAGGGCCATTTCGTACCGACCCGCTGGGCCATCGCCTATTGGCGTGAGCAGTTCAAAGAGACCGGCGAGCCGGTCGGGGGGTCGATCGTGATGACCTCGTCCGAGGCGGGCCTGTACGGCAACGCCGGCCAGACAAACTACTCGGCGGCCAAGGCGGGCATTGCCGCTCTCGCCATCACCGCCGCCCGGGAGGTGAGCCGCTACGGCGTCACCGTGAACTCGATCAGCCCCCGGGCCCGCACCCGGATGACCATGAACACCTTCGGCGAGGCGCTCAACGCCAAAGAGGGCAAGTTCGACGTCAACGACCCCGACAATGTTTCGCCCTGGATCGCCTATCTGTGTACCGATGAGGCCCAACACATCACCGGCCAGAACTTCGTGGTCGGCGGCGACCAGGTCCAGCTCATGGAGGGTTGGACGCGAGCCAATCGCATCCGCAAGGGCAAGGACCGCTACACGGTGGCCGAACTGGTCGAAGCGTCGAGCGAGCTGTTCGGCGACCGCGCCACGGCACCCAAGAAGTTCGGAGGCTGAGTCATGCGAGGATCCGCTGCGATAGTCGGCGTGGGTGAGCTCAAACCCTCGCGTTGGACCGATGGTGTCTCCACGATGGGGCTGATGGCCGAGGCGGGACTCGCGGCGATCAAGGATTCCGGACTGGACTTTCGTGACGTCGATGGGCTCATCGTGCACCCCATAGGTGGGGTATCGATGCTGGCCCCGTCGACGGTGCTCGAGCTCATGGGTATGCAGGTCAGCTACGCCGACACCGTCGATCTCGGCGGGGCGACCGGCGCGGCCATGGTCTGGCGGGCCGCGGCGGCCATCCAGGCCGGTATGGCCACCTCGGTGTTGTGCATCACCGGTTCACGCCGCCAACGAAGACCCGCACCAGCCCCGAGCAACGGTGTGCCAGCCCCGAGCAACGGCGTGTCAGCCCCGAGCGACGGTTCACCGGCCAAGAAAACCGGCGGGGGTTGGGGTGGTCGGGACAACTCGGCAATGTCCGAGTTCGAGAACCCGTACGGCAACATCGGCGCCAACGTCGGTTACGCCATGATCGCTCAGCGCTATCTGCACGAGTACGGAGCCACCCCTGAACAGCTGGCCAAGGTGGCGGTTCATCAGCGAGACAACGCCAATCGCAATCCCGACGCCATCTTCTATGACCAGACCATCACGATCGACGATGTGTTGTCGTCGCCGATGATCGCCGACCCGCTTCACCTGCTCGAGATCGTGATGCCCGCCGGCGGCGCGGCCGCTCTACTGGTCACCTCGCCCGAGATCGCCGAGTCGTTGCCGAACCGGCCGGCCTGGTTGCTCGGCGCGGGGGAGTCCGTCACCCACAAGAGCATCACCTACGCGCCGAGCCTGACCGACACGGCGGTGAAGGCCTCGGCGGATCGCGCTTTTGATCAAGCGGGGATCGGTCGGGACCGGATCGGCTTGGCGTCGGTCTATGACTGCTACACGATCACCGTGCTGTTGACCCTCGAGGATGCAGGTTTCGCGGCGAAGGGGGAGGGCGGCCGTTTCATCGAGGAGCACGACCTGCGCTGGAACGGCGATTTCCCCGTCAATACTCACGGGGGTCAGTTGTCGTTCGGCCAGCCCGGCCTGGCGGGTGGTATGAGCCATGTAACCGAAGCCGTGCGTCAGGTGCAGGGCCGAAGTGGTGATCGCCAGGTCGCCGACCTCGAGTTTGCGTTCGTCAACGGCAACGGCGGCATCTTGAGCGAACAGGCCAGCCTGGTGTTAGGGGTCGAACGATGAGCGTCACGCGTCCCCAACCCCGGCCGAATGAAATCAGCCAGCCTTTCTGGTCGGCGACGGCCGAAGGCCGGTTCATGATCCAGCGGTGCAACGCCTGCGCGGAAGCGATCTTCTATCCGCGGACCAACTGCACGGCGTGCGGTTCGACCGACCTCGCTTGGGAGCAGGCCTCGGGCCAAGGCACGGTGTACACCTACACGGTGGCGCGGCGCCCAACGCATCGGGCCTTTGCCGAAGTCGATCCGATCGTGCTCGCCATCGTGGAGCTGGCCGAAGGGCCTCACGTCACCACCAACATCGTCGATGTCGATCCCGATGACGTGCGGATCGGTATGGCCGTCGAATTGGTCTTCGAGCCCGAGTCCGACGGGATCGCCATCCCGGTATTCACTCCCACCGGAGCCTGAGCTCCGGCCCAGCATCCTGAGCCGGAGCTCCGGCTCAGGATGCTGGGCCATATCGGTGTCCGGATTCGGATAGAGCGCGGCCCCAGGTCTTCGTAAGGTCCAGACATGGATGCAGCCATCGAAGCATGTGACGAGGAGCGATGGGCGGCGGTCGAGCAGAGGTCGGTGGAGGCCGACGGGCGGTTCTTCTATGCCGTAGCCACCACCAGGATCTTCTGTCGCCCCGTCTGTGGGGCAAGGCGCCCTCTCCGCCAGAACGTTGAGTTTTTCGCCACGGCCGCGGAGGCTGTTGCAGGCGGTTACCGGGCGTGCAAGCGGTGCCGCCCGGAGGCGGCGAGGACAACGGATCCGACCCTGGCCTCGGTGATCGCCGTGTGCCGCCGGCTCGAACATCCCGAGGATGGTGTCGATCTTGCGGAGCTGGCCGGCCAGGTGGGTTGGTCGCAACGCCATCTTCGGCGCGTCTTCAAGGAGGTGACCGGGGTGACCATCGCGGCCTATATCAGGGCGCAGCGAGCCGACCGGGTGCGGGCGGCGTTGGGGTCCGGTACCCCGGTGACCGAGGCGGTGTTCGACGCCGGGTATGGCTCGGTGCGCGGCTTCTATGAGCATGGCGCCACCAGGCTCGGTAGCTCGCCCGCCTCGTACCGGGAGGGTTCTCCGGGTACGACGATCTCCTACACGATCGTGCCCACCGACCTTGGTCGAGTCCTGATCGCGGCCACCGACCGAGGGGTCTGCGCCATCCGGATCGGTGACTCGGATGGCGAGCTGGTGGCAGAGCTGGCGGGCGAGTTCTCGCATGCGGCGCTCACCGCCGATGACGAGGGGCTTCGCGACATCGGCGCGACGGTGATCGAACTGGCCGCCGGCCGGTGTGTGTCGACCAAGGAGATCCCGCTCGACCTGCAGGGCACGGCGTTCCAGGTCGAGGTGTGGGAAGCGCTCCGGGCGATCGGACCCGGCACCTCGGTGTCCTATGGCGAGTTGGCCAAACGGATGGGCCGACCGACGGCGTACCGGGCGGTCGCCGGCGCCTGTGCGGCAAACCCGGTCGCCCTGGTCGTCCCGTGCCATCGGGTCGTGCGGGGTGACGGCCGCTCCGGTGGCTACCGTTGGGGGCCGGACCGCAAGGCCGCCCTGCTCGGCCTCGAGGCATCAGGGGGTGGTCAGACCGACCGTGGAAGCAACGAGCTGGTGACCGGGTCACCGACGGCGGCGACGAACCCGAGCCCCGCTCCTGTGAGCGTCACGCCTTGCTCGCCGGCCGGGATGAATGCCGCGTGTCCCGATTCGATCCTCAGCGGTCCCGAGTGGGACGACCCCTCGCCCTCGATCGTGCCGTCGACGGCCAGGACGATGGCGGGTCCGTCCGAGACCACCTGCACCGAGAACGACGGGTCGAACACGACCCGGTAGAGGGTGAACTCCGCCACCGGGCTGTGATAGCGATGCAGCGGCTCGTCAGGGATCTGTACCGCAGGGGCGATGGGGCTCGGGTCGACGATGTCGGCCAGCGCGTCCACGTCGACATGTTTCTCGGTCAACCCGCCGCGTAGGACATTGTCCGAACTGGCCATGATCTCGACCCCGACCCCGTCGAGATAGGCGTGCAGGTTCCCGGCGTCGAGAAACATCGCCTGGCCGGGCGCCAACTCCACATGGTTCAACAGCAGCGAGATCAGTACGCCGGGGTCGTCCCCGTACATCTCGGCCAACCGAACGGCCCACAGACGGCTCGCCTGGTAGGGACCCTCGGCGGCGGCGCTACAGGCGGCCACCACGGCCGCCACCTGCGCTGGGTCGGGATGGGCCAGCCACTCCCTCAACAGATCGCGGAGGGCCGCCTCACCTTTTTGGGCCAACGCGTCGACGGCCCCGGCCAGCGCGGGTGTGTCGAGGGACCGCAGCAGAGTCAGGGTCTCGGACACGGGACGAAAGCCCGACAGCGCTTCGAATGGGGTCAGGGCGCAGATGAGCTCGGGCTTGTGCTGCTCATCGCGAAACGACCGGTTGGGGGCGTCACGGGGGATGCCGGCCTGTTCTTCGCGGGCGAACCCCTCCCGGGCCTGGGCCAGGCTCGGGTGGGCCTGGAGCGAAAGTGGTTCAGCGGCGGCGAGCACCTTGAGCAGGAACGGAAGCCGATCACCGAACTGCTCGCACACGTGCGGGCCTACCGTCTCCGCGGGCGCCGAGGAGATCAGATCGTCGAGGCGGAGCCGGCGGCCGTCCCGGCGTATGGCCGATGGTGCCACCGGGTGAGCGCCCATCCACATCTCGGCCTGGGGCCGCCCGTCGGGCGCGATCTGACAAAGCTCTGGGATGGCTCGCCGAGAGCCCCAGGCATAGTGCTGCACAACATTGTGGAGCAGCTCCATTTGATCCGCCTCGCCGTATTCCACGGTCGGCCCAAGACGGACCACACCCGGAACAAAATGGTACCGGCTTGCCGGCGCATGCGTCGAGATCTCCCCGAAAGGCCCACCCGCTGCGGGCGGGGCGGTTCGGTCGCTCAGTAGCTGAGCACCCTGGGCAGGGTCTTGGCGTGCGCCACCCAGCCTTCTACCTCGCTCAAATTCGGGGCCCGACGCACGGCGTTCTTGGCCGCGTTCACCTCGGCCAGCTTCGCGTGCAGGTTTTCGGGCTTGCGCTTGGCGAGCGCTTTGACTGTGTCGACGCCCGACAGCTCGAGCAGGTCCGAGAACTCTTCGCCGACCCCTTTGACCCGCATGAGATCGGCCCGGTTGGCCCAACCCAGAATCTGTTTGGGGGTAAACCCGGTCTTGGTGGCCAGGGCCTTGCGGCCGGCGGGCGCGGCGGCCGCCTCCAGGAGGGCACCGGTGGTCTTGATGCCCACATCTCCCATCTTGGTGCCGCATACCGGGCCTATGCCCTCGATCTTCGACAGAGTTGCCATGTTCTTCGCTCCTTGGGTTGGGGCCGACCGCCGGTCGTGTCTCGACGACTATCGTCGCCACGATGGCTCCGGGTCCGATTCTCGATGTTGATCTGCTGCGTTTCGAGCAGGGTGACTCCACCGCCCGACGCGCCGTGGTCGATGGGGTGATGCGCAGTCTCCGCTCGGGATTTGTCTTCACCGCTCACGACATACCCGGTGCGATTATCGACGAGGCCTATCAAATCCTTGACAAGTTCTTCGCGTTGGATTCGGCCACAAAGCTTGGGAGCGTTGCACCGGGCTCACACGGTCAGACCGGCTACACGGGACTGCTCGTCGAGACGGCGGCGTCGGCTGAGGTGGCCGACTGGAAGGAGATGTTGAATTGGGGGGTGGCGCTGCCCCCCGCTCATCCATTGCGCCGCAAGTACCCGCACCGGTATATGGATCCGGTTCTGCCCGAGGCCGCCTGCCCGGGCATATCGGAGATCCTCATGCGTCTTCATCGGCATCTCTTCGAGGTGCAGCGACGTTTTTTGCGGATCATCGCGGTCGGTCTGGGCGCCCATGAGGAGTACTTCGATCGGATGCTCTCGGATGGGCCCACGCTCAGCCGGGCGATCAACTACCCACCCATGGCCGCGGCACCGGGCGCCGCCCACGTTTGGGCCGCGGAGCACGGTGACATCAACCTGATCACCGCCCTTCCCCGAGCCACCGCCCCGGGGCTCCAGGTGTTCACCGCCGATGGGTGGATCGACGCCGTCGCCCCCGACGACCAGGTGATTATCAACACCGGCATGATGCTCGAGCTGATCTCGAACGGCACGATCCCGACCGGCATTCACCGGGTGGTCGCCGACGGTTCCCAGCAGGGGAGTCGACTCTCGGTCGTGCAGTTTGCGCACCCGACCCCGTGGACGATCCTCTCCCCGTTGGGCTCGTGTGTCACCTCCGAGCACCCCACTCGTTACAGCCCGATCGAAGCCGGAGACCGACTCGACCAGGTGCTGTGGGATATCAATCTGATCGAGCGATGAGCGCTCGTGAGTCAGACCGAGCGATGAGCGCTCGTGAGTCAGACCGAGCGATGAGCGCTCGTGAGTCAGACCGAGCGATGAGCGCTCGTGAGTCAGACCGAGCGATGAGCGCTCAGGGGGTGAATCAGGATTCGACGGTCTGTCTTGTGGTCCATGTGACTGCGGACCGGGTCGAGGCGGTATCGGACCGGTTATGGGCACTGGGCACGACCGGTGTCGAAGAACGGGATGGGGTACCCGAAGGCGGGGTCGATCTCGTCGCCGGGTTCGCCGACGCGGGGGCCTTCGCCGCGGCGCGCCGATCCCTGGTGGACGAGGGCGAGAGCGTGGACGAGTGGACCTCTGAGCCGGGCTGGCGTGATCGGTGGCGGGATTTTACTCAACCGGCATGGCTGTCGCCGACCCTGGTCGTGGCGCCGCCGTGGCTCACGGTCGAAGCCTCGGCCGCGACAACGGTGATCGAGATCGATCCGGGGTACGCGTTTGGGGACGGCCGCCATCCGACCACAGCGTCGCTCGCCCTGCTCCTGAGTTCGAAGATCGTGCCCGGGACCTCCGTGTTGGACGTTGGGTGTGGAGGCGGAGTGCTGTCGATCGTCGCGGCCAAGGCGGGTGCGGTGGTGACCTCTATCGACATCGACCCGGCGGCGCGTCGAGCCACCGAGCTCAACGCCGAGGCCAATGGGGTGGCCGATCGTGTGACGATCTCGGCTCGAACCGCGGCTGAGCTGACCTCCAGCTATGGCCTCATCGTTGCGAATCTCCCGATCGACATCATCGAGCAGCTCAGCTCCGAGCTGACCGATCGAGCCGAGCCGGGGGCAACGCTCCTGGTCAGCGGGTTCTTGGTGGCCGATGAGCCCCGCCTGTGCGCCACCCTCCCTGAGTTCGACTGTGTGACACGTCAAAGTCACGGTGGGTGGCTCACCGTGGAGCTACGAAAAACCGGGGTCACCGGACAAATGTGAGCTGGTCGCGCTGCACGGTCGCCGTAACGGTCTGCGACTCAAAACCAACCACATGACGCGGTCTGTCATGCACGCCATGGTGTTTCACCTCATTTCAATCTCATTCGTCATAGGATCGCCGCTCGATGAGGCGGAACATGGCGGTTCAGTGTCAGCTGCGGCGACACCAGGGTTCGATGCGATGGGCGCGCGTGCTGGCGACGGTCGCGGCGCTTGGATGGGGCGGGTGGGTGGCCATGCTGTCGGCGGCCCCCACCGCCGGCGCCCTACCCCGCCAAACCGCCCCCAGTTCGGGCGAACCGACCAACACCACCCCGGACGAGAGCCCTGCGGACAAGAGGCCCGAAAACAAGAGCGCCCCCACCTCCGGCGAACCTCGAACCGGACCCAGCGGGAGCGATACCACCCCCGATCCGAATCCCGGTTCCGGTGCGCCATCGTCTGGTGATCCCAAGGCCGACAACGGTGGTCACCCGCCGGCCGCGCCCAATTCCACCAGCGCCCCCGAACCTCCGCCACCGGCGTGGCCCGGCGCCGATCGGCAGATCGACGACGAACCCCTGCGCGCAGCCGCGGCATCCACCGGATTGCTCTCACCGGCCCTCGCCAGCTTTGGGGTGACCGAGGGACCCGATGCCGGTGTCGATCATGTGCGATCAGCGGCCCTGTCCGTCGCGGCCGTGACGCGCGCCACCCAGCGGAAGATCGAGGCGTTCGACCTGTGGGCGCTCGGCGAGGAACAAGCCCTGTCCCGTCGGGCCGCGCTGGAGCTCGGGGCGCTCGACGAGCGCCATACCCACCATCGCGTGGTCCTGGAGCATCGGGTTCGGACCGAGCTCGCACGGTTGAGAGCCGAGGTGGAGTCGATGAAGCGGCGGGCCCACCCGCCGACCGGACCCGTGTCACCCCAGGTAACCCGCGAGTTCCGACTGCTCCGCGATGAGATGGGCGCGGCCGAGTCTCGGCTGGCCGGCGCGGTGGCCTGGGCTCGCGTCGGACACGCGTCAGCCCGCGTCGATGCCGACCAACGCCGCCAAATGGAGGACCGCGAGCTGCGGGCGCAGATCGCATTGGAGCAGAGTTCCGTCCAGGCCGAGGGTGACCAGGCCCGTTCGAGCGCCCGTGGCGAACTGTTGGCCCAACAACAGGTTCTCGTAGAGAGCCGGCTGAGCGAATCGGTCCCGGGCACCGGGTTCGACCTCGTCCTACTCGACGCGTTCTATCGGGCGGCGGCGGCCGAGGCGGAGTGCGGTATCCGCTGGTCGGTCATCGCCGCCATCTCGCGCATCGAAAGCTGGCACGGCACCTACGGCGGCGGGGAGGTGGACACGTTCGGGCGAACGACGAGACAGATCGTGGGCCCGCCGCTCGATGGCCGGGGGCCGGTCGCGCTCATTCGCGACTCCGAGAACGGGCGCCTCGACGGGGACGCGGTCTATGACCGGGCGGTGGGACCGATGCAGTTCATCCCGACATCGTGGAACATCTACGGCGCGGACGGCGATGAGGATGGAATCTCCGATCCGAACGACTACCACGACGCAGCCCGGGCGGCGGCCGCCCACCTGTGTCGTAGCGCGGGAGGAGAGGTCAACTCCGAGGAGACGATGGCCCGGGCAGTAAAGGGCTACAACCGATCCGAGGACTACCGGGCCAACGTGCGCCTGTGGACGACGATCTATGACCACGCGCTGGTGCTTGACCAGACCATGTTGACCTGAGGGGCGCAGCACCGGGTTGACCTGAGGGGCGCAGCACCGGGTTGACCTGAGGGGCGCAGCACCGGGTTGACCTGAGGGGCGCCACGCCGGCGCCCAGTCTCGTAGGCTCCAATGCAGTGCCCCCTTCCACGATCTCCGACCTGGCCAGCCGAATCCCGGCCGACCCCGAACCCGACGCGTTGCTGGACGCCTTTCTCTCTTACGCGGCCGACGCCGGGATAGAGCTGTACCCGGCCCAAGAGGAAGCCATCCTCGAGGTGTTCGCGGGCAACAACGTGATCCTCAATACCCCGACCGGGTCAGGGAAGTCGCTCGTCGCTCTCGCGGGCCACTTCGCGGCGCTGGCCCGAGGCGAGCAGTCGTACTACACCGCGCCGATTAAGGCATTGGTCAGCGAGAAGTTCTTCTCGCTCTGTCGGGAGCTCGGCTCGGAGAACGTCGGCATGATGACCGGCGATGCCGCCGTCAACCCGAGGGCGCCCATTATCTGTTGTACCGCGGAGGTGCTCGCCAACGCCGCGTTGCGCGAGGGGTCGAGAGCCCAGATCGACCATGTCTGTGTCGACGAGTTTCACTATTACGCCGACCGAGATCGCGGATGGGCGTGGCAGGTCCCACTGCTGGAGTTGAACGACACCGCGTTCTTGTTGATGTCTGCAACCCTCGGTGATACCAGCCGGTTCGAGGAGGATCTGACCGCCCGAAATGGGCGGGATACCTCGCTGGTGCGCAGCGACGATCGACCGGTGCCGTTGGACTTCGAGTACCGGGAAACCCCGCTGCACGAGTCGATCGGCCAGCTACTCGAAGATGGCTTGGCGCCGGTCTACATCGTGCATTTCACCCAGCGGGCCGCAACCGAGCAGGCCCAGTCATTGATGAGCGTCGACGTGCTCACCAAACAGGAAAAGAGGGACCTGGCGGAGTCGCTCAGCGGTTTCCGTTTCGATAGCCCGTTCGGCAAGGACCTGAGCCGGTATGTCCGTCATGGGATCGGGGTCCATCACGCCGGCATGTTGCCCAAGTACCGCTTGCTCGTGGAGAAGCTGGCTCAGGAGGGCCGCCTGAAGCTGATCTCGGGCACCGACACCCTCGGAGTAGGCATCAATGTGCCCATCCGTACCGTGCTGTTCACCCAATTGTGCAAGTACGACGGGCGAAAGACCCGGGTGTTGTCGGTGCGGGAATTCAAACAGATCGCCGGGCGTGCTGGACGCAAGGGCTATGACGATCGGGGTTCGGTGTGGGTACAGGCCCCGCCTCATGTCGTGGAGAACATCCGCGCCGACAACCGGGTGGCGAACGAACACAAAAAGAAGCGGAAGGTCGTCAAGAAGAAGCCGCCCGAACGGGGTTACGCCCATTGGGACGAGAACACGATGACCAAGCTGTCCACCTCTGAGCCCGAGTCGTTGAGCTCCAGTTTCGGGGTGAGTCACATGATGTTGCTCAACGTGTTGGACCGGCCCGGCGACGGGTGCGCCGCGGTGAGGCGGCTGCTGGTGGACAACCATGAGAGCCGCCGGGACCAGAGACGCCATATCCGCCGGGCCATCGCCATCTACCGATCCCTGACCGCGGCCGGCATCGTCGAGCGCCTACCCGAACCCGACGTCGACGGACGCATGGTCCGGGTGAATCTCAATCTTCAGGACGACTTCTCGCTCAACCAACCCCTTTCGCCCTATGTGGTGGAGGCGGTCACGGTGCTCGACCGCGAAGACCCGATGTACTCACTCGACGTGCTCACGATCGTCGAGTCGGTCCTCGAGGACCCAGGGGTCATCATGATGGCCCAGCTCGACCGGCTGAAGGGCGAGGTCATAACCGAGCTGAAATCTCAAGGGGTCGAATACGAGCAGCGCATGGAAGAGCTGGAGAAGCTCCGTGCCCCTCGACCACTCGAAGAGTTCTTGGAGTCGACGTTCTCCATCTTCGCCCAGGCCAATCCGTGGGCGCTGGGCGAGGAGATCCGCCCCAAATCCGTCGCCCGCGACCTCTATGAGCGGGCGATGACCTTCAAGGACTTCATCAACCACTATGGGTTGAAGCGGTCCGAGGGCGTGGTGCTGCGCTATCTCACCGACGCCTACAAGGGTCTGGTGCAAAACGTGCCCGATACCGCGAAGACCGAAGAGGTCCACGATCTCACCGAATGGTTGGGCGAGACCGTCCGTCAGGTCGACTCGAGTCTCATCGACGAGTGGGAGAGGCTCCAGAACCCCGAGATCGACCTGACCGAACCGCTCGAGCCCCCGACCCCTCCGGACATCACGACCAACGCCAGGGCCTTCGCCGTGATGATCCGCAACGAGGCGTTCCGGTGGGCCCAGCTCGCCGCCCGCCGACGTCATGGGGAGCTGTCCGAGGCCTCGAACGGCGCGCTGAGCGCCGGCGACATCACCGAAGCGATGACCGATTACTGGGCCGAGTACGACCTCATCGGTACCGGTCCCGACGCCCGCGGTCCGGCGCTGATCGAGATCGTCGAGGAGGGTGACCGATGGCCGGTCCGCCAAACCCTGGCCGACCCCGACGAACACTACGAATGGGCCCTCCTCGGCCAGGTCGACCTCGAAGCGTCCAAGACCGAAGGCGCGGCGGTCGTGCATCTCACCGGCATCGAGCACCTGCAATAGGCGAAGCTTCGACCGTCACCAGCCACCTAGGCGAAGCGGGGAGCTTTGGTCTTGGCGTAGGTGGACTTGGCGACGACCTCGTCACCCCGGTAGGTGATGAGGTCGAGTCCTCGCCAGGAGGTCGGCTCACCTTTGACCGAGAGGGTGCAGACCCAGCTCGCCATGACCTGACCGGTCGACGCGTCGATGAACAGGTCTTCGTCGAGAAACTTCATCTCACCGAACGCCCCACTGAACTGAGGCTCAAACGCGGTGCGTATCTCGTCGAGTCCTTCGTTGCGCTGACCGGTGAACTCGTCGTACATCCCGTCGGACGCAAAAGAGGACACCACCGCGTCCAGATCCCCCCGGTTGAAGGCGTCGAGGAACTCGGCGGTGAGCTGACGGAGCCGGTCTCGCTCGGTGGTCAGCTGGTCGTCGGAGAGTTGCGATTGGTCGGTCGTGGAGGCCATGGCGACATAGGGTAGTGCGTCGGGGTGAGGGTGAAGTTGTCCGCTCGGAGGCGATGGTGTCGATGCTGGGCGGGCCCACCGAGTAGCGTGGACGCCGATGGCACGCAGCGACGATGGGCCCTTTAAGAAGGGCACGAAGGTGATCGCCACCGAGGATCTCCGCGGAGTCCCCGAAGGCACGCAAGGCAAGGTGGGCCTGATCAACGGGCTCACTTGGATCCGCTATTGGGTCTTCTTCGAGAACGGCGTTTCGCTGGGCTCACTCGATGAATCCAAGTTGGTGAAGGCCGATGGCTGGGACCAATACCAGCTCGATCGGGCTAAGAGCGCCGAGGAGGCCGAGAGCGACGCCAAGGCCCCAGCGGCCGCTGCGGCCACGGTGGTCGAAGAGAAGCCAGCCGACGACAAGCCTCAGATCCCGGCCCATCTGCTCGAACGAGCCAAAAAGGCCAAAGAGCGCAAGGCCGCCGCCGCCGGCTGAGCCATTCGTCCGGAGCCAATATGGCTCAGTCGTGGGTGAAAAATCGAGGAGTGATGTTGGAGAACACGTCCTCGTAACGCCCTGAGGTCATGTTCTGGGCCCCGGCTTGGGCGATGAGCACCTGCCCGGGTGTGGACTCTGGCCGGATGAGCGCGATATGGCCGGATCGACGGGGATTGGGGTTTCGCCAGATCGCCACGGCCGGTTGGCCGGCCTGCGCCGCGGCGACGGACTCCTGCACATCGACCAGGCGCCAACCGTTCTCGGCGCCATGCTCGTCGAACCAAACATCCATCCGGTTGGCGCTCATCTCCGAGCCGACCCCGGCAGCGGTCTTTTTCCCGGTGACCTCGTCATACCAGTGCGGTATCTCCACGCCCATGGCCTTGGTGACGTCCCAGGCGTAGATGTTGCAGTAGGTGTAGGCGCTATCGAAGCGGTAACGACGATGACCTTCGACGTCAAAGGCATCGAGGATCTCCCCGTACAGCTCACCGCGGCGCTCGTCGACGTCGCTGGTAACGATGGGGGTCACACCTTCCCAGGGAAACTCGGGCTGCCAGTCGAAGCCTCCTTCGACGAGGGCCCAGTCGACGGGCCTTTTCACCAGACTCGGTCGCGACACGGCGCGTGCCTCACGGCGCGCCTCTCGGTCCACGGGCGGGGAGTCGAACGGCTCGGGCCGCCACTCCGGAGCGGGGAACGCAGTAGTGGGTGCATCCGGGCCACCGTCTGGCGCGCTGATGGTTGACGCCCGGGCCGCCGACATGCGTTGGGGCAGGACGACAATGCCCAGCCCGAGCGGCACCACCAGGGCGCCGCTCAGCATCGACACCAGCCGGCGCGCCAGCTGACGGGTCACCTCCTCGCCCGGGGTCTGGGCGGGGCTGATCATGGCCCGTCCGGCACTGCCCGCCATGACCGGGATTGCGGCCAGAAGGGCGATCGCCAGCATCTCGCGGCCGCGGGGCGGCCCGACGCCGAGGAGCGCCGCGACACCAAGGATTGCCGCCGCCACCGCCGCGCCGACGGCCAAGACCGTCAACGGGCTGCAACGACCCTCACGGCCGTCAGGACGGGCAGCACGGTCAGGACCGATGGTCGGGTTTCTGACCGCCTGGCCTGGCTCCGTCGCAGGCGTGCTCGTCGATTCGTGGGCTGCATCTGTGGACTTGCTCATGTATTCCGCCGCTTCGATCGGGTTCCGAATCCCGTCCCCGAGACTCGGTCATCAATCGCAAAAGACTAGAAACCTGACTGAAATAGTCAAACAGTCATTGAAATACATGGAAAGCTGAGTGGGACTCAGCTCATGTTGTGTCACAATTTTGCTGCCGCTGAGCGCCGCTCGGCTCACTTCGGCCTCTGCCGACCTGCGCTTTCCCACCGTGGGACGGCACCAAGGCGCACCGCGTGCTTACCGAATATATTTCTCACGAACGCGATGAGAAGGGGCCCGCTAGCCACGGAGGGTGAGAAATGGCGGTCGTAATCGGGCTTTTACTCCCCTTTTCGCACTCGCGGCAGATACTGAGCCCCATGACCAACGAAGGAACACCGATTCAGGTTCCTGACGAGCGGAACGAGTGCTTCGAACGGCATCTCGCCCCTCACCTCGACTATGTGACGCGGATCTCCCGATATCTGTCCAACAACGCCACCGATGCCGAAGATCTGGCCCAGGACACGATGTTGCGGGCCTACCGGGCTGCCGACCGGTTTGACGGCCGACATCCCAAAGCCTGGCTCTACCGGATCGCCCGCAATTGCGCCATCAATCGGAGCACGCGGCGCAAGGACCTGTTCCTGAACGAGGACCACCCGGGACCGGTCGACCATCAGACACCCGCCGATGTGCTGGAGGCCGGGGTGCTCGATCCGCTGCTCGAGTCAGCGCTGCGCAACCTACCGCCCCACGGCCGGCGAGTCCTCGAGCTCGTCGACGGTCAACAGCTAACGTATGAGGAGGCGGCCGCGGTGCTGGAGGTGCCGCGGGGCACGATCATGAGCCGGGTGCATCGGGCCCGCAAACGCTTGCTGGCCGAGCTGGAGGGCACCCACCTCGACCGGGCGGCGTTACGCGCCAGTCTCGGCGCCGCCGTACCAGCCGCGTAAACGTCGGTACTTCACCCGGGCGCCTCCGTCACGGCGCCGCACCAGCCCAGGACAGACAGGACAGGACAGGACAGGACAGCCAGCCCAGCCCAGCCCAGGACAGGACAGGACAGGACAGGACAGGATCAGCGGGACTCTTCGGCGGCGCCCAGAAGATGCTTTTGCACCTTGCCAAGGGCATTTCTCGGGAGCTGGTCGACCACGTGGATGATGCGGGGCCGCTTGAAGCCCGCCAGCTGATCACCGACGAAGCTGGCGACCTCGTCGGTGTCGATGGCTCGCTCCACCTCGAGCCAGGCCGTCACGACCTCACCCCATTCATCGTCGGGGGTACCGGTCACCGCGGCATCGATCACCGTCGGGTAGCGCCGTAGGGCATCCTCGATCTCGCGCGGATACACGTTGTACCCGCCGCTGATCACCAGTTCCTTGGCCCGCCCCACGAGTGACAGGTAGCCGTCCTCGTCGATGCTCCCGATGTCTCCGGTACGGAAGAACCCGTCGTCGCCGAAGGCCTCGGCGTTGGCCTCGGGCCGGTTCCAATACCCGCCGAACACGTTCGGGCCCCGGACCAACACCTCGGAGGTACCGGGATCCAAGCGAAGCTCGACGCCAGGTAGGGGGAAACCAACCGATCCTGGCCGCCGCTCGCCGTCATAGGGGTTGGAGACCAACATCACGGTCTCGGTCATCCCATACCGTTCGAGCACCCTCTGTCCTGAGGCAGCCTCAAACCGGGTGTGCAGCGCCGCGGGCAGCGGCGCCGACCCCGACACACAGAGCCGAAGCTCGGCGAGCTCAGCGGCCCGGGGCGAGTCGACAAGGCGGTTGTACATGGTCGGCACCCCAAAGAACAGCGAGGCATCGTGCTCGTCGGCCGCGTCGAGCACCCCATCGACATCGAACCCGGCCAGCAACACCGCTGACGCGCCCGCGGTGAGCGTTCCGTGCAATCCGACGCCGAGCCCGTGCATGTGAAAAAGGGGCAGACACAACACGAGCCGGTCCTGGGCGGTCCAGCGCCAGGCCAGCCTCAGAGCCTCGACGCTCGCCACCAGATTGCCGTGCGACAACACGGCTCCCTTCGGTGCACCCGTGGTACCCGACGTGTAGCCGATCATCGCCGGGTCATCCGGTGCCATCGTGTCGAGAACGGGCACCTCGCCATCGGGCAGATCAACCGCAGGGTTGGTCACCAGCAGGTTTGCATCCGCGTCGGTGAGCCAACCCGCCCGCTCCTCGTCGTCGACGATCGCCAGCTTCGGAGAAGCGTCGTGGACCAGATGGGCCAGCTCGGCTGCCCGATACGCGGTGTTGGTCGGTAGGACCACCAGCCCGGAGCGCAGCGCAGCGACATGGGCCACCACCAGGTCGATGGAGGTGGCGCAGCTGATCAAGACCCGGTCGCCGGGACGGAGGTCCACGGCGGCGTAGCGCCCGGCCACGGTTCGGGATCGGGTGTCGAGGGTGCCACCGTCCATCCACCCCTCGTGAGGGTCATGGATCACCGGTCGGTCCGGCTCCGAGCTCCATATCGCCGCCCACGCCGCGGGTAGATTTGGGTGCGGGGCAAGATCGGCGTCAACCGATTCGCCCCCGTCCATTTCGAGATGTCGGCGCCATTCGTTCACCGCGATGATTTATCACGGAAGCGACGCCAATGCGATGGGGCGCACCGGACTGGCGAAAGTAGCGTCCTATGCCCGATGGTGGTGGCCGCCCTCGTAGCTGATGGGTGATCCCCGTCCCGACCCACCAGCACCGCCAGCTCACCCAGTACCGCCAGCTCACCCCCGCTGCATCACCAACACCCAGTTGCACCTGCCCTGCGGTGCGAACCTTGGAGGCCTACCCTTGCTCGACCACCTACGCGTGCTCGACCTCACCGATGACGAAGCGATGATCGCCGGTCAGATCCTGGGAGATCTCGGTGCCGACGTCGTTCTGGTCGAACCGCCCGACGGGGCACGGGCCAGGCATCGGGGAAGGGTTGCCCCCCCGGGCGCCGATTCCGAATCCACACCAGATCACGAGCGGCGCATCGGTTTCTGGGCCTACAACCGGAACAAACGATCGGTCGTCATCGACTTCGACGAGGCGGAGGGGCGTCGAACCTTCCAGGAACTGGTCGCCGATGCGGACATCGTTCTCGACTCCCAGCCCATCGGTCGGCTGGACTCGCTCGACCTTGGTCCCAAAGCCAGCTCGGCGATCAATCCTGGGCTGATCTGGGTGTCGATCAGCCCATTCGGGACCACGGGTCCCAAGTCGCGATGGGCGTCGAGCGATCTCGTGGCGTTGGCCGCGTCCGGAGTGCTCGACCTCACCGGTGATCCGGACCGAGCACCGGTCCGGGTGGCGGTGCCTCAGAGCGGGCTGCACGCCGGGGCCGAGGCGGCCGTCGGCGCGCTGATCGCGTTGGCCGAGCGACGCCGGTCCGGTCGAGGTCAACATGTCGACGTTTCGGCTCAGACCGCGGCGATGGTCGCCACCCAGAACATGATCCTGAGCCGGGGCTGGAACGGTGCCACGGTGCACCGGGCGGGCGGGGCGATCGACTTCGGGGACCTCAAGATGCAGCTGATCCACCCGGCGGCCGATGGCCATGTCTCGGTGATGATGCGTTGGGGTCGCCAGACCGCACCCTTCGCAGAACGGCTGGTCGAGGTGATGGCCGAACGAGGATTTGTGCCCACCTCGGAGACGGACCGGGATTGGGTCACCTATGGCGAGAAGCTCACCGATGGGTCCGAGCCGATGTCGGGTCTGGTCGGCCTGTACGAGGCGTTGAGTGCGTTCACGAGCGCGCACACCAAACAGGAGTTGTCTCACCTGGCCACCGAACGGGGTCTGCTCGTCGGTCCCGTGGCGACATCGGCCGATGTCTTCGAGTCCCGCCAGCTCGCCGCTCGGGGGTTCTGGCGCGCCACCGACAGCCCTGGCGTCGCCGAACCGGCCCGTCATCCCGGTCCGTTCGCGGCACTCAGCGGCACACCGATCACCTACCGGACCGGTCCTCCTCGGCTGGGCGCACACGACGACGCCGTGCGTTCCCAGCCTCGCCGGCAAGGCCAGAACCAGCCTCGCCGGCAAGGCCAGAACCAGCCTCGCCGGCAAGGCCAGAACCAGCCTCGCCGAGCCCAGCTCGATGCTCCGGTGCCGCCCAAGGCCGGTGAGCCAACACCCAGCCCGGCCGGGGAACGCTCCGGTCCGTTGGCGGGGGTGAAGGTCTTGGACTTCATGTGGGTGATGGCCGGGCCGGCGTCGCTGCGGTACCTGACCGACTACGGGGCCACCGTGGTCCATGTGGAGAACCCGGCTCGCCCTTGTGGCATGCGGATGACCTACCCCTATTGGGACAACGAATTGGACTATGACCAGTCGGGGGCCTATGCCAACCTCCAATCCGACAAGCTGGCCTTGTCGCTCAATCTCAAGGTGCCTGAAAGCCGGGCTGTCGTGGAGAAGCTGGTGGCCTGGGCCGATGTGGTCACCGAGAACTATGCCCCTGGTGCCATGGCCCGGCTGGATCTGGACTACGAGAACCTGGCGGCGATCAACCCCGGGGTGATCATGGTCAGCTCGTCGTTGAACGGCCAGACCGGTCCCGATGCCAGCTTGGCCGGTTTCGGGACGATGGCGGCCGCCGCCACCGGTTTCACCGAGATCACCGGTTGGTCGGATCGGACGCCGGCCGGTCCCTTCGCGGCCTACACCGACTATGTGGCGCCGAGGTTCACCGCGGCGGCCATCCTCGCCGCGCTCGACCACCGGGCACGCACCGGCGAGGGCCAGTACATCGATGTCTCCCAGGCCGAGTCCTCGTTGCACTTCCTGACCCCGGCGTTGCTGGCTCAGGACACGATGGGGATAACCGAAACCCGTTCCGGGAATGCCTCACCCGATTGGGCTCCCCATGGCGTGTACCCGGCGACCGGACAGGATCGGTGGGTGGCCATCGCCGTCGAAACCGATGAACAATGGCAAGCGCTGCATCGGGTGACCGGCATCGGTGAATCGGGGCGCCACGACCGGGTGAACGCCCGGCTGGAGGATCGTGACCTGCTCGACGAGCAGCTGGGAGTCTGGACCGCTCAGCGCTCGGTCGAAGAGCTGGAGGCCAGCCTCCAGGGGGCCCACATACCGTGCCATCGCGTCGCGAACAGCGCCGACGCGTTCGCCGACGCGCAGCTGGCCCACCGGGGTCATTTTGTCGAGGTCGACCACCCCACGATCGGCCGCGTGCCCATCGAGGGATCGCGGATGATCTTCTCCGAGACCCCGTCCCGACCCGGCCGTGGCGGTCTGTTGTACGGCGAGCACAACCAGGAAATCCTCTCTGACATCGTGGGCCTGACCGCCGACGAGATCGCCAAGTTCGAAGCCTCCGGCGCGCTGGCGTAACCCGGGATACCGGCCCTGGCGGGACTTGGCATGCCCGACAGCCGGTTAGGTGATTTCGTGGCCGTCGGGGTGATAGGTGTGCCAGCTGCCGGTGGGGTCTCGCCATGTCCGGAAGCCATGGGTGGACTTCCAGCGGTTGTGGAACCGGCACAACGGGCCGGCGTTGTCCTGGTCGGAGGGGCCGTAGTGTTGCCAGTCGGTGCTGTGGTCGATCTGGTTGTACGCCCCGGTCTCGTCACATCCCACCCACACACAGCGAGGGTGGGCCAACAGGGCCGCATCTCGGGCCCCACCGGTGAACAGGCGGGAGCGGCGTCCGAGGTTGATGACCACCCCTTGGGCGTTGAGCACCACCCGCCGGACATGACCGGATACCGCCGCGGCGAACGCGTCGGCGGGGTCCAGGCCATGACCTTCGAGGGTGGAACAGCGCCGATGACGATGGTCGACCGGTCCGCTGTCGTCGATGGGTGATCCGGTGTCGAGCGGCCCGGTGTCGGTGCCACAGTCGATGTCGGTGTCGGTCTGTGCTCCGGTGCCGCGGGCCATGGCTGCTTCGAATTCGGTTTGGGTGATGATGATGTTGACCAGCGGTTCGGGGCGTTGGGCGCCCGGCGGTGTGGCCGCGGCGGTCACGAAGACGTTCCAGAGAGCGTCGGCTCGGCGTTGGCGGTCGGTGCGGGGGAGATGTTCCACACTGGCTTGGTCGCCGTGTTCGGCTTTG
>Ga0316190_10000327_pt1 | contig 32663 bp, 25 predicted proteins | sample Eddworburrow2_MG_FD_204929 | JGI IMG/M metagenome (GOLD analysis project Ga0316190, IMG submission 204929) | Coastal sediment microbial communities from Maine, United States - Eddy worm burrow 2 | ecosystem: Environmental > Aquatic > Marine > Coastal > Sediment | place: USA: Maine | collected... | reverse complement strand
CAACACTGCAGACCCCACCGCGTACGCGCCCATGGCTCCCCGCCACCCGAGCCCGGACACCAGCAGTGACCCGACCGGCGCCATGACCAGCGTGCCTATTCCTACGCCTGCGGTGGCGGTACCCATGGCCAGGGTGCGCTTCTCGTCGAACCATCCGCCCGCGGCGGCGACCATCGGGGCATAACAACAGGCGACGCCCGGACCGACCAAGAGCCCGAAACCCAGATACATGGCGAGCAGGGACGGCGCAACAGCGGTGGCCCAGAGCCCTGCGACCAGCACGATCGAGCCACCGAGCAGCACGGGGCGAGGACCATAGCGGTCACCCAGCCGTCCGGCGACGCCACCCGAGAGGTAGTACAGCCCGGCCGCCACCGAGAACAGCGCCGCCACCGGGCCCTTCCCCACATCGAACTCGTCGCCGATCTCCTCCACGAAGACCCCGAACGAGAAGAGTACGCCGAAGGCCACGAAACTGGCGATGGCTGCGGCGCCCACCACGATCCACCCTCGCGTCGAGTCGAGAGCGGCTCGGGGGTCCGGGGGACAATGGTTAGGGATCTGGCGGAGGATCATTGCCCCCGCTCGAGGTCCGCCCGGCGAGCCTGGCTTCTAGTCACCTCGGGGTGATCGCAGGGCCGGATGCGCAAGGATGGCGGTCGATGCCAGGCTGATGAGTATCGCCAGCCAGATGGCGACGTCATAGCTGAATCGGTCGATGATGGCGCCAGTGACGGGTGGCCCGATGAGCCCACCCAGCCCGGCTGCGGTGTAGAGCGCGCCGAGGACGCCCCCCAGCCCGTTCGCTCCGAACGAGCCCGCCGCCACTGCAGGAGCCAGCGCAATGAAGCCCCCGTACGCCGTCCCCATGATGATGACGAAGGCGACCAGCACCGGGTACGAGTCCCCTGCAACCAGCCAGAGCCCAAAGCTCAGGGACAGGATCAAGAAACATATTCGATACAGCTGTATGGATCCGAGCCTGGCGGCGAGCGTGCCCAGCGACAAGCGCCCGATAACGCTTGTCAGACCGATGAGTCCGATCAGCACGGCAGCGGCGCCACTGTCTATTCCGTGGTCGGTGGCGTACTGGGCCATGAAGACGAACGGAACAAACAAGGCGAAGGAGAGCAGGGCCATCGAGGCGTACAACACGACGAACACCGGTAGGCGGACCACCTCGCCCAGCGGACGCGCCTCCACGGCATGACTCGGTGGTCGGCGAACGAGCAGGGACGCTCCAAGGATGATGACCAGCGAACCAAACGCGAAGATCACATAGGTGTCGCGCCATCCGTAGCGGATGATGAGCGCGTCGGCGAGAGGCGCTCCGATGAGGGTTCCGAGGCCGATTCCCGCCACCGCGATGCCGAGCGCTGTCGTGCGCTTGCGCTCGAACCAGCCGCCGACCGAAGCGACGAGCGGCACATATCCGCAGGCCACTCCAATTCCCACCCCTGTGCCATAGGTGATGAATCCGAGCCAGATGCTGTTGACCCGGGAGGTCGCCAGCAGACCGACCGCCATCACGATCGCTCCCGTCACCATGACGGGCCTGGCCCCTATCCGGTCCGCGATCCGGCCGGTGAAGATCCCCAACGTGAAGTACAAGAGGGTGGCCACGCTGAACATGCCGGCCACGAGGCCCTTGCTGACCCCGAGCTCGTCACCCATCGGCTCGAAGAACGCACCAAAGCTGTACGCCACGCCGAACAGGGCGACCAGCGTCACAAATGCCGCCAGAACCTGTAGCCACCCGACCCGCGAGTCGAGCTCGACCTCCGGTGTCACTCGGCCGGCTTCCGCAATGTCTTGTTTCACGATGGCGCCCCCTGAACCCTCGTGACGCTACTCGACATCGGCGCCGACCCGCCTTGGTCGGCGCGACCGGAACCACCGGCTGAGTCTCGCTTCAGGACCGCCGGCAACTGGTCGATACCAGGGGTGAACTTGTGCACCACACCCATGGCGCAGGTTCGGCGCGCGAGCGCGGATCGGCTGATCCGATTGAACCGGTCCCCGCTCGCCCGCACCGCAGCCTCGCGGCTGAGACGGGGACACCGAAACGAGAAATCCGGGTCACGCGACGTGCCCGGATCACGTCGAGGTAATGGTCGAGAGCGAGATGATGGTCGAGAGCGAGATGATGGTCGAGAGCGACCGCTTCAGTAATCCCGACGCATGATCCGACCTCGACCGGTACCTCCCTCCGAACCGGGCTCCGGAACAACCGCCGTCGCGGGTGGCCGATGGTTCCGGTTCTCGGCCTTGGCCTCATACATCCGTTTGTCTGCTCGCTGCAACAACTCGGTGGCGTGATCACCCGGACGTGACATACCGACCCCGACACTGACCGACACAACGAGATCCAGATCGCCGAGCCGGATCGGGCGAGCGACCGTGTCCATCAGTCGCTCAGCCAACGAGCGTGCCTCCGCTTCGGTCGCGGGCCCCGACATGACGACCACGAACTCGTCACCACCCAGTCGTGCCGCCAGGTCTTCGTGGCGGATCTGGCTCCGGATCCGCTCCCCTATGACCACGAGCAGCTCATCGCCGACACCGTGACCGTGCCGATCGTTGATGGCTTTGAATCCATCCAGGTCGAGATAGAGCACCGCCAGACGCGCGCTCTCGTGTCGCCCCAGCTCGGAGTTGATCAACCGCATGAGGAGAAGTCGATTCGCCAGACCGGTCAACGGATCGTGGCCGGCCTGTTGGGTGAGAAGCTCCTCGTTGTGTCGATGCTCGGTGATGTCAAAGCTGACTATCAGCACCGACTCGATCCGCCCGTCGACATCGAACTCCGGAACGAGATGACTCTGCAACCAGACGCGTTCGCGGTGCTGCCACGCGACCTCGACCGACCTGCCGGTCCGGAACACCTGGTCGACCTGCTCACCGACCTCGGTCGGCACTTCCGGGATCATCTCGTGAAGAGGCAAACCCAACAGACCGGTGTGCCATCCCCGGATCAGCTCGACGAACCGCTGATTCACGAAGGTGACCTCGCGGCCGCGACCGAGACGGACGATCGCCGCGGGAATGGTCTCGACCAGGCTACGGAAACGTTCCTGATCCCGATAGTGGGTCGAGACGTCGACCAGATGGGTGGCGATCCAGAGAAGCTCGCCCCCCTCTGACCGGACCGCGGCGGCCCGCTGGTTGACGGTCAGCTCTCCCGCGATCGGCGAGTGGAGTATCCGGACCTGTTCCACAACGTCGCGGGTGCCGCTCCGAAGGTCCGCCAGCAAATGGTCAGCGATTTCCGGACAATGCAGATCTGTGTTCGCCGTTTCCGGTCGATCATCACCGACCAGCTCCTGCCATTGAAGGTTGGCATCGATCAGGTGAAGCTGGGGGTCCCAGAGCGCTATCGGGTGTGGCGCCTCACGAAAGGCGATCTTGGCGTGAAGTCGGGTATCGGAAACGTCGGCCGCTTGGACCAGATGGGTGGCCACCAGGCGTAGCGCGGCGACCTTCTGGTGGTCGAAGCGATGCCCGGCGCGACCCGTGGCTGCCCAGGTGACCGCCACGACCGACCCGGCGGGGTTCCGGACCGCGGCCGCTACCGCCGCTTCCATGCCCAGCGGGAGGAAACCGCGCCATCTCGGTCGTCTGTCGGACAGGCCCTTTCGAGTGGGTCCTGATACATGGAACACATCAGCACCGCGCTCTTCTGAACAAAGCCACAGTCGTTCGAGATGGGGCTCGCTACCGCTCAGCAGGCCCGACGACGACCCGGTCCACGCCGTATGGCGGCGACCCCCCATCGTCGCACCCCTCGAACCGGTGAAGGACACGCTGACCTCGTCACAATCAAGAAATCGACCGACGGAGGCGAGCGAAGCTTGAGCGAGATCGTCTGTGCTCTCGCCATGGGCCAGCGCCAACCTGGCCAGGGTGCTTACCAGGTTTTCGAAATCCATAACTTGCTCTGCAACCTCGGTCTCTGCGCCCCTCCCCCACATCGTCGGTGGACCGGGAGAAGGGGTTGAGCCTTCCTCTTCACGATCCGCCGTGACCACCGGTCGATTCCGAGTTTGCTTCCCGCGCCTGGACGCCGATGCACTCACCAGCATTTACCACCAGCCACCTAGGCTGCTCACGTGATCCACCCCGCCTCAACCGACACCCTCGTCGGAGCGCTCTCGTCCGTCCACACCGGCCTCGAGCGAGCAAAACTGGAACTGACACTCGACGGTGTCGACGCGGTGAGAATCCAACGGGACGCCATCATCGCTCAGATCGACGATTATCTGCTGCCGCGTGTCGAGCGGCTCGATGCCCCTCTCCTCGTGGTCATCGGCGGCTCCACGGGCGCCGGCAAGTCCACGGTCACCAATACCCTCGTAGGGGCAGAGGTGTCCACGCCCGGCGTGTTGAGGCCCACCACCCGAAGCCCTGTGCTGGTCTGCCATCCTGACGATCTGGGTTGGTTCGAGGGCGACCGCATCCTTCCCGGCCTCTCGCGGACGACCGGTCTCAACCCCGGATCGACATCGTCGCTTCGTATCGAAACGGCGACCACGCTGGCCCCGGGTGTGGCCCTGCTCGATACACCGGACATCGACTCGGTCGAGGAGGCCAACCGCAATCTCGCGACCCAACTGCTCTCAGCTGCCGACCTCTGGCTGTTCTTGACGACGGCGGCTCGATACGCAGACGCCGTGCCCTGGGACTTCCTTCGTCAAGCATCCGATCGCAGTATCGCTTTGGCCGTCGTCTTGAACCGGGTGCCGCACGAGGCCATCGACGAGGTCGGCGAACACCTTCGGTCCATGCTCGACAACGCCGGCCTGACCGATGCTTTGATGTTCGCGATTCCCGAGGGCGAGCTCGCCTCCGGCCGGCTTCGACCCGAGGCGATCGTCGAGCTCCACCGTTGGCTTGCCGACCTCATCACCGACGCCGAAGCCCGAGCGGGAATGGTGATTCAAACCCTTGAAGGCGCGTTGGACAGCCTCGGACCGCGCATCACCTCGGTGACCGACCATCTCGACACCCAGGCCGCAGCGGTAGAAGAGTTACGCAATGCGGTCGAGCGGTCGTATCGAATGGCCACCGAGCAGGTGGCCGATGGCCTGTCCGATGGAACCATTCTGCGCGGCGAGGTCATCGACCGGTGGCAGGAACTGGTCGGCACCGGAGACATCATGGCCACCATCCAGAGCAGGGTGGGTTGGATACGGGACCGGATCAAGTCGTTCTTCACCGGCCGCGAGGTCTTGGCGGCCGAGACCCAAGGGGCCCTGGAATCCAATATCGAGAGCCTTCTCGCATCCGAGGCCGACAAGGCGGCTCTACGAACCGTCGACACCTGGAGAACCATCGCCGGAGGCTGGAGCGCCCTAGGCGACCAGGCCCCGGCTCTCGAACGGTCGAGCCGCGACTTTCGCGACTTGGCGGGACGAGCCGTCCGGGAGTGGCAGGGCGACGTGCTCGAGCTCGTGCGAGCCCAGGGAGCGAGCAAACGAGCGGCGGCCCGAGCGGTCAGCCTCGGCGTCAACACCGTCGGGGTCGCGCTGATGGTGCTGGTCTTCGCGCAGACGAGCGGACTGACCGGAGCCGAGGTGGCCGTAGCCGGCGGCACGGCGACCGTCAGCCAAACGCTGCTCACGGCCATCTTCGGTGAGCAAGCTATGCGCAGTCTGGCCGCCGACGCGCGCCGGAGTCTGATCGAGCGTGTCCGACAGATCTACGACGATGAAGGCGGCCGCTTCATCGAACGACTCGAACAGCTCGACGCCGGGCCGGTCGCCGATGAGCTTCGAGCCGCTGTCGCCGAGCTCGATGGTTCTCGGGACTGAGGATGGCGGCACCGACACTACAGACACGACTCGAAGCGCTGGCTGAGGCGGCGGACCTGTCCGTCGACCGGCTTTCCGATCCTGCGGTGGCCTACGCCAGGTCGGTCATCGAACAAGCGGACGACCGGCTCCGGCACGGCACGGATCACACCGTGGTCGCCTTGGCTGGATCGACCGGCTCCGGTAAATCGTCGCTCTTCAATGCTCTGGCCGGTAGCGAGCTGTCGACGGTCGGGGTGCGGCGTCCGACCACGTCGAAGGCCCAGGCTTGTGTTTGGGGATCGGATCTGGGCTCGGCCTCGGGTTTGCTCGATTGGCTCGACGTCCCGACGCGGCACCAACAACTCGACGATGGGACTGGTCTCGACGGCCTCGTATTACTCGACCTTCCCGACCATGACTCCACGGAGGTAGCCCACCGGATGGAGGTGGACCGCCTCGTCGAACTGGTGGACGTGCTCGTGTGGGTGGTCGACCCCGAGAAGTACGCAGACGCCGCCATTCACGACCGGTATCTCCAGCCGATGGCCGGTCATCGAGACGTCATGATGCTGGTCCTGAATCAGATAGACCGCGTCCATGTCGCACAGCGCCAAGCGATCTTGGCCGACCTGGCCGACCGCTTGGCGGAGGATGGGCTGGCCGGCATTCCGTTACTCGGGGTGTCCACCAGGGACGAGTCCGGTCTCGACGAGCTCCGGGCCCTACTCAAGGACCGCATCGCGAGACGAGCGGCCGCGGTCGAACGACTCTCTGCGGACATCGACAGCGCGGTGGACCAGCTCGGCTCGCCGATCCACCGCGCCACCCGTGCGATAGCCAGATCTGACCGGGAACAACTCGTCACGGCGCTATCCGAAGCGGCGGGCGCCCCCATCGTCATCGGCGCGGTCGCCGGTGCTCACCGGCGTGACGCCCGCGCCCACACCGGCTGGCCCGTCACCCGTTGGACCCGCCGGCTCCGCCCCGATCCCCTCGGGAGGCTTCACCTGAAACGGTCCGGCGGGTCCCTGGGGCGCCCGACGTTGCCGGGCCCGAATGCCATACAGCGGGCCAAAGTCGACGCGGCGGTTCGCGATCTCGCGGAAACTGCCGCCCACGGGCTGGGTGACCCTTGGCCGATGCGCGCTCGACAGGCGGCCGCCACCGAAGCCGACCTCGAGGACGCACTCGCCCACGCCGTGGCCGGCACCGATCTGGGTCTCGGCCGTCTACCCGCGTCGTTTCGGATCGGCGCCGCACTCCAGTACCTGTTGGTGGCGGCGGCCGCAGCGGGCCTGGTCTGGCTGGCCGCCCTCTTCCTGTTCGCCTACTTCCGGTTGCCCGAGCCGCCGACCCCGGAGATCGGCAGCTGGTTCCCCGTGCCCACCGCCCTCTTCGGCGGCGGACTGATCGGCGGAATCGTCGTAGCCGCCGTTTTCCGGCTCTTCGCCCGCATAGGAGCGACGCGACGCGCCCGGCGGGCCGGGCGACGCATAGAGGCGAGTATCGCTGAGGTGGCCGACAGCCGGATCATTCAGCCCCTGGAAACCGAGCTGGCAGTGGCCGACCAGATCGCCGACGCCCTCGAGCGCGCTCACGGTTGAGCGGGGTGGATCGGGTCACGCTCCACCGTCGCCCCGGGGTCGGCCGCCCACCGGGAATCATCGCCGATCTCACCGGTGAGATCGCCGAGCATCGGAACCGGATCGGGCCGGCGCGGACCCGAGCCCGCCCAAAATGGGATGAGCTCCGGCACTACCGGGGTGTAACACACCAGCCGGGCCTCCAGTCTTCTTGCGGCTCCCGCCACCCCACCCCGGAGTACCTGAGACAGCATGAGCACCGCCGCGGCGACCACCAGATCCGAACCGATCGGCAGGTGCAGCCCAAAGGCCACCCACGGAAGCGTCGCCACGACCACACCTCCCAGTACCGAGCCGGGAATGGACCGAATACCCCCGATCACCATGGCGGCGAAGAGTTGCAGCGAGAGAAACAACCGATAGTCGTCGGGGGCGATGAACTCGAGGGGCAGGGCCGCTATGAGTCCGCCGAGGCCGGCAAATCCGGCGCTGGTCGCGTAGACCGCCGCCAACATGCGCGGCGGGCTGATCCCGAACACCTTTGCGGCCGCGGGGCCTTCCCGCAGGGCTGTCATGGCCCGCCCAACCCGACTCGACAGGATGCCGCGGCCGGCGACGGCCGCCAAGACGGCCAGCACGCTTGTGAGGAGAAACACCCAGTGAGCGTCGCGATCCAGACCGGTCCAGCCTGGTGCGCTCCCGATGTTCTCAATCCTGAAACCACCGACGCCGTTCGTGACCGGTTGGGCCGCCTTGACGAGCGACGGAAACCCGGCCGCCATCGACAACGTGACGATCGAGAGATACACACCCTTGATTCGAGAGGCGGCCAACCCGATGATGGCTCCCGGCAACATCGGGGCCAGGAATGACACGGCCAGGGCGCCCGCCAACGGAAGGCCCAGATCGCTGAACGCGAACGCGGCCGCATATGCGCCAACGCCCATGAACGCACCATGACCGAACGCCGGTTGGCCGGTGTGACCCGCGGCCAGGTTCACGCCCATCACGGCGATACCCATCCCTATGCCTCGGGTGATGACACCGAGGGCAAAGGGACCGAAAGACGACAACGTGAGCCCGATGATCAGGACGAGCACCAGCGCATTGACCATCCGATAGCGGGCCAGCTCGACCGACCCTTCCCTCAGCTTGATCCGCTGATCGACGGCCCCAACGGTCATGACTGGCGACCCTACTCCTGTCGAGTATTTGCAGGCCCTCAGAGGCCGAGCGGATTCGGAATGAGATCGGTTCAGGTCGCGCATCTGTTCTGAGCCAGGCCGTGGCCCGAGCGGCACCGCCCTGGGAGTGCCGAAGGCAACAAGAGCGGGAAGCAACGTCCCAGCGAAGCACCGCGTCGTTCCTATCCGCGCACTCCGTGAGGCCTATCCGCGCACTCCGTGAGGCCCATCCGCGCACTCCGTGAGGCCCATCCGCGCACTCCGTGAGGCCTATCCGCGCACTCCGTGAGGGTCCACTTGGCTTGGGAGATCAAGGTTGCCTTCAGTGTCGGGACACGAGATGGCTGGTGTCACAGCACCAGGCTCGGCCGGTCGATACCACCTCAGCTTGGTTCAACAACCGCTCGACAACACACATGGGCAGACCGACGATGTTGGTCTCGCATCCATAGGTTTGGCGGGTGAGCGACGGGTTCCGGTGTTGCACCGCAAGGGCGCCTGCTTTGTCGTGATGCACTCCGGTGGCCAAGTACCCGACCAGCTCTGCTTCGCTGAACGGGGCCACGCTCACCCGACTGGTCTCCGTGGCTTCGTGGGCGACGCCGTTCACCCACAGGGAAACCCCGGTTATGACCTCGATGACACTGTCCCGCATCGCTCTCAGCATCCGCGTGGCGTCGGCATCGTCGGAGGGCTTGCCCAGCACGGTACCCGCGGCCACGACGAGGGTGTCGGCGCCCAACACTGGCCGGTCAGGCCAGATCTGGGCCACCTCGCGCGCCTTGCGCCGGGCGAGTTCGGACACCAGGTCCTGCGGATCCAAAAGAACGACAGCGGACTCATCGATACCACTTGGAATGGTGTCAAACGCCATACCGAATTGTTCGAGAAGGGCCTGACGCCGGGGTGACGACGAGGCCAGGATGAGATCTCCGAGCGAGGACACCCGCATAGGATGAGTCATGGACACCGCCCAGGTCTATGTGCAGCAGCTCAGCGAAACGGATCTCCGTCTGCTCGCTCCGGCAGCTGGCCTCGATCCCAACGCGGATGACACTCCCTCCCGGTTTCATCGGGACCCGTCCTTGATCGAACCGGCCCTCGTCGCCGATGAGGTGTACGAAGCGGTGTTCGATCCACAGGACGTGGCCGATGAACTGTTGGTTCACGCCTCACCCTTTCTGGTGTTTGCCGTCGCCGTGCATCGAGGCACGATCGACCTCCACCGAACCACCTTCACCAACGAGCGAATCGGTCGCCGGCAGTCGGTTCCGGTGTTCGGTACCGATGGCCTCCGCGCCTTCACCGTCGAACCCGCCCACCGCCTCTTTCTCGTCGAGCATCTGACCAGCTACACGAAGGTCCGCAGCGGTCCGATTTTTGTCCAGCGAGGAAACCGGATGAGACGGCATCGGTTCAGCGAAATCGATGCCCCCAAACTGGCCGGCTTGCTCGACATGGTGCCAGAAGAGGATCGCCCGGGGATCTACCGCAGACTGGGAGACCTCGCGCTGTTTCTCACCGGTGTGTTTCCCGACAACACGACGCGAGAGCCTCCCCATCCCATCGAGATCGAACGCCTGCTCCGCAGTGTTGGGGAGCTGCCCGATGTCGCTCGCCTCACCGATACCGATATCGGACAACTGGTCGGCACCCGGGGTCGGGCCGGACTCCTCGAGTGGTTGGGGCCGCGCTGGTACAGACTCGCGGCGAGCAGTACACCGCTGCCCTCCATGGCCTCGCTGCTGGCCGAGGTAGCCGACGGTTTCGACGAGGCTCGCCGTTTCCTCACCCTCATCACCGATCGGTACCTGTTCGGTCCGAGCCGCTGGTTCGGACCGACGGTCTGAGGGATCGCCCCGCCGCCGCCCGAGTCGCGTCATCCGGTCGGGGCCACGCCCAAGAACTACGCTCCGGTCATGGCTCTCAATATCGGTCGGGTGGGAATTTGGACCAGTGCGCTGGATTCCCAGCCCACCAGCTCGGCCCAAGAGGCGGCGGCAGAACTCGACGAGCTCGGGTTTGGCGCGCTGTGGATACCCGAGGCGGTCGGTCGCGACCCGTTCGTCGCGGCCGCCACCCTGCTGTCGGTGACCGATCGGCTGGTGCTCGCCAGTGGCATCGCCAACATCTACGCCCGCGACGCCATGACCATGGTCGCCGGCCAGAAGACACTGGCTGAGGCCTACCCAGAGCGGTTCCTGCTCGGCCTGGGGGTCAGCCATGCCCATCTCGTCACCAACCTGCGCAAGCACGATTACACCAAGCCCTACTCGCACATGGAGCGGTATCTGGCCGCTATGTCCGAGGCCCTGTTCATGGCGGTCGGCCCGCCGGAAGACCCTCCGATCGTGTTGGCCGCGCTGGGGCCGAAGATGCTCGCGCTGGCCGGCCGCGACGCCGGGGGCGCCCATCCGTACTTCGCCCCCGTCGGACACACGGCCGTCGCCCGCGAGGTGATGGGAGCAGGGCCATTGCTCGCCCCGGAACAGATGGTCGTCCTGGAATCGGACCCGGAGAAGGCGCGTGGGATTGCCCGCAAGGGCATGGCCGTCTACCTGCGGGCACCCAATTACTGCAACAACCTCATACGTATGGGATTTTCCGAGGAGGAATTGCAGGACGGTGGGTCCGAACGGCTGGTCGACGCCATCGTCGCCTGGGGCGAGCTCGATGCGATCGTGGCCCGGGTCGATGAACAACACGCCGCGGGCGCCGACCATGTGTGTCTCCAGGTGCTCACCGCCGGCCAGAACCTCCCAATGGCCGAGTGGCGAGAACTGGCATCCGCCGTGTTGAACAGATGACGTGGCCCACGCGAACCGCCGACCAGGGGTCACCAGCCGCCCAGCCCATTCGTCACGAAAGCCCACGCCGGTGGATGGGCGCACCAACACCGCCCGCGGTCGGTAACCTGAGCCCAACTGGGGCACTGGTATCGCAGAGAATCCGAAGCGAAAATCATTCGCTATGCCGACGAAGCACGGCCCGTGCCGAGAGCTTGGACCATGACTAGCGCAGACGAACGAACGATGAATGAAGATCCCCCGAACGCCGAAGCCGGACACGCGCCGCCGCTCTCGGAGTCACCGGACGGTCCCTCCCAGGACCGCGAACCGGCCTTGTCAGACCAGACTTCGATACCACAGCCAGCTGGTTTCAGCGACCCCGGGCCAACGACGCCGGCTGCCGGCGAAGTGAGCCGCGCGGAGCTATCGACCATCGCGCCCGCACCCTCAGAGGTTCCCGTGCCCACAGAGACACCCGCGCCGTCACAAGCACCGGCGACCGGGGCCCCACCAGCAACACCTGCGGCCCCCACCACACCAGAAACGACTGCGGCCACCGCGCCACCAGCAACACCCGCGGCCCCCGCCACACCAGAAACACCCACGCCGTCACAAGCACCGGCGACCGGGGCCCCACCAGCAACACCTGCGGCCCCCGCCACACCAGAGACAGCTGCGGCCACCACGCCACCAGCAACACCCGCGGCCGCTGGGCCCCAATCGCCGAACCAGGAAATGCCCGACCAGAAACCGCCGGAAACGCCTCGAGCGCCCGGTCGCCCGGTCGGCGCGGTCCCCAAACCCAACATCCCCCCGCCCGGAATGGCTCCTCCGCCCGAGAGGGCAATGGCCCCCCAGATCGATGGCTTCCACAGTGGCGAGATCGTAGAGGGAACCGTCACCGCGGTCACTCCCGAAGAGGTCACCCTCGAGCTACCCACCGGCCGTGTGGCAGTGATCTCCAACCGGCACTTCACTCATGACCCCGCGGCGAACCCGGCTGAGAGTGTGTCGGTAGGAGACCGCCTGGAAGGTGCGGTGCTGGTTCGTGAGGATCGGGAAAACCGCATCGTCCTGTCCCGAACCTGGGCGCTGAAGCTCAAGGCCTGGGCTGCGATTGACCAGTCGAGGGCGAACGACGCAGGCCTGGAAGGCAAGGTGACCGAGGTCATCAAGGGAGGCGTGATCGTCGATATCGGGGTGCGGGCGTTTCTCCCGGCCTCTCAGGTCGACGTGCGCCATGTCAAAGACCTGGCCTCCTATATCGGTCAATCGGTAACGGTCAAGGTCACCGAAATCGACCGAGACCGCGACAAGGTGGTGGTCTCTCGCCGCGCCTGGTTGAAACATCTTGAAAAGCAGGCGGCCAAGGACCTGCTCGCACAGCTCGCCGTCGGGCAGGTCCGTTCAGGCCGAATCAGTGGACTGACCGAGTTCGGGGCCTTTGTCGAGCTCGGCGGAGTGCGCGGGTTGCTCCATGTCAGCGAGATGTCCTGGAAACGAATCTCGGATCCCTCCGAGGTGGTTTCGCCCGGCCAGAAGGTCGAAGTCAAGATCATCGGCCTGAAGAAGGGCGGCAAGCGCATCAGCTTGTCGCTGAGGGCGCTCGAGCCTGATCCGATGAAGGCCATCAATGTCGGCGAAATCCTCTACGGCACCGTCACCCGGTTGGCCGACTTCGGGGCCTTTGTGGCGGTGGCGGGCGGGGCCGAAGGTCTGGTCCACATCTCTGAGCTGTCGGAGTATCGCATCGACATGCCCGAAGAGGTGGTCATGCCGGGGGACCAGGTTGTGGTCAAGATCATCGGTATCGACCGCAAGAAACATCGTATCGATCTCTCGGTTACCCAAGCCATGGCAGCCAGCCTGGACCCGGCCGGCCTGCCGACCCCACCGCCCGCCGAGGCCGTCGAGGTCGTGACCCCGACGCCTGAGCTTCCACCGACGGCACCAGCGGTGGCCGAACCCGAAACAGGCGCCGAATCCGAAACAGTTGCGGAACCCGACGCGGCTGCCAGTGGTCCCGTGGAGGAAACGGTGGCGGCGGCCCCCGCCGACAGCGACCCCGCACCGAACGGCGCGAGCCCAGCCGCCCAAACCGAACCAGCCGACCAGACCGAACCTGCGAGTCCTGCCGGCGGCTGATCGAGACCCGCGCGAGGCACGGAAAGACCGGCGCCCCTGGCACGGCTCGGGTTCAACGCGTTCATGAACGGGTTGGGCGGTGTCGCCCGCGGCCAGATCGATGAGGGTGTCAGCGCCCTGTTCCCAGGATACAAGTTCGAAAGGAGTAGTTCTTCGTGCCCTCCGCCTCGAGCCCGAGCCGCTGGTAGGGACAAGCTGTGGGGCATCGGGGTCATGTAACGACACGAGCCTGGTCGCCTCGGGCGGCGTGTCACCAGCGACGCGTTGGCGTGTCTGGCCAATCACCCGCCCAGCCCGCGAGATGAGCGTCTCAAGTTCATCGATCGTCGCGGCCAGCCGCCCCAACTTGGGGGTGGCGGGCTTGCGTCGCAGATACGTCCGGGGCGTTGATCACAACCCGTGCCGCATCGCCCATGGTCTCGGTGGCCAGCTCGGTGATGCCCCGTGCTGGCGGCAACACCGCTTCCCACACCGTCGGCTGATCGCCTGCCGTCCACAACAATGATGGCTCCAATCCGTACGGGTACGGATTGGGGCCATCATCCACGATCACAACCCCAAACGCGAGCCTTTCCGGCCGACATATTCAGGGGCAAGTACCTACACCTAGCGACCTCGGAAAGCTGGATCGCGCTTTTCCATGAAGGCGGTCGCGCCCTCACGATGATCCTCGGTCTGGCCGGCGCGAGACATCGCGACCGCTTCGGCGTCGAGGGCCGTGCGCAGATCGGCCGTGATCGCTCGATTGATGTTCTCTTTCATGAACCGGTGCGCTATCCGCGGTCCGTCGGCGATCTCAGTGGCCCAAGCCAGGGACTCGGCCTCGAGGTCATCATGGGCTACGACCCGATTCAACAACCCGAGCCGATGCGCCTCATCGGCGCCCACCTTGCCGGACATGAAGTAGAGCTCCTTGGCCCGAGCCATACCCACGAGCTGGGTGAGATACCAACTGCCGCCATAGTCACCGGAGAACCCGACCTTCGCGAATGCCGTGGTCATCAACGCCTTGTCGCTGCCGATGCGCAGATCGCAGGCGAGCGCGATCGAAAGGCCCGCACCGGCTGCGGGTCCGCCGATCGACGCGAGCACGGGTTTCGGGAGCTCGAAGATGGCTGCGCTCACGGCCATCTGACCGGCGCGGAGCTCATCGACCCGCCTCTCCATCGGCATTGGCGTTCCTCCTCCACCGGCGCTCTCAGCTTGGCGAGCGACATCACCCCCGGCGCAGAAGCCTCGGCCCGCTCCGGTCAGTAACACCGAGCCGATGGCATCGTCATGTTTGATGATGCGGAGCGCTTCCCCGAGCGCTCGGCCCATGCTCGGGCTCAGGGCGTTCAGGCGCTCCGGCCGGTTCAGGGTGAGCTGCGCCACCCCGCCACGGACCTCGACGAGCAGGTCATCGGTCGCTGGGTCGAATGCGGTCAGATCGGACATGGCGCGTCCCCTTGGCTCTTGTACGTCGGTGCATGGTGGTCACCGTCCACTACCAAATCAGGACGGCCACCCACGCGACAGTAGAGCAAACGCTGGTCTCTCGGTCGATCGGTCAACGGCTCCGTGACCGCGCCCCGATGTCGGGACACTAAGTTGAGGGCGGCCCCAATCCCCGAAGCGGTTTCTGTGCACAGATGAACGTCGAGCTCGAAGCACAACTGGCCCGTATCAAGAGCCGCGAACCAACCGTTCGGGCGTGGGTCCATCACGACCCTGACCGGGTTCGCGAAGAGGCCGCTATCGCGCCCCACGGGCTGTTGCACTCATTCACCCTCGGGGTGAAGGACATCTTCGACACCGCGGATATGCCCACCACCTACGGATCGAGCATCTACGAGGGATACCAGCCTCCTGCGGATGCCGCGGCAGTGGCCTTGGCGCGCGCCGAAGGGGCGGTGTTGATGGGCAAGACCGTCACCACAGAAATGGCGTTCCTGACCCCCGGGCCCACCACCAACCCTTATGACCCCACGAGAACTCCGGGCGGGTCTTCGAGCGGCAGCGCGGCGGCGGTGGCCGATGGCATGGTCCGAGTGGCGTTGGGCACCCAGACGGCCGGATCGGTGATTCGGCCGGCGAGCTTCTGCGGTGTGGTCGGTTTCAAACCGAGCCATGGCCTGCTCCCGATATCCGGGGTCCACCTCTTTGCCCCAACGCTCGACACCGTCGGGACCTTCGCCCGCACGGTCGACGATGTGATCGTCTTGCATCGAGCCCTGACCGGCCGAGTAGTTGATGAGCTCAACGACCCGCCGCGTATCGGGTTGTACGAGAGCCATCAATGGGAATCGATCGGCGACTCTGCTCGTCACGCGGTGACCGCGGCAGCCAAGCGGGCAGCCGATTGTGGTGCGACCGGGGTCGGTGTGGCCCCCATCGGCCACAGTCATGACCTCGATCGGGCCCAGGTCGCCATCATGGCCTACGAAGGGGCCCGCTCGCTGAGCCATGATCGGCTACGAAACGCCGGGCGGTTGTCCCCGGAGCTGATGGCGTTCCTCCGGCGGGGAACGGAGCTATCGGCCGACGAGTACGACGCCGCGCTCCGCTTGACGGAGGTCGGGCGAGATCAGATGAACCGGGTCTTCGAGACCGTCGACGTATTGCTGACCCCCGCTGCTCCCGACGAGGCCCCGCTTGGCATTGACGGTACCGGCGACCCTCGCTGCAACCGGATGTGGACCCTGCTGGGCCTGCCTTGTGTGACCGTTCCCGGTCACCGGGGAGCTACCGGGCTGCCCGTCGGCGTGCAGGTGGTGGCCCGCAGAGGTGATGACAGCACCGCGCTGGCCGTGGCGAGATGGCTGTCGAGATTGCTCCCGAAGCCGTCGCCGCCGACCTAGACACCAACTGTCTAGGAGAGGAGTTCGCGCACCCTGTCCTTGGGTCGACCGATGATCGCCTTCTCATCGGTTACAACGACGGGGCGTTGCAGCAACGCTTTTTGTTCGACTAACAGGTCGACCACCGACTCCGGGGTTTGATAGTCGGCGGCGTCCAACCCGAGTTTCTTGAAACGCGAGTCCTTGCGCACCAGATCGGCGACCGGGTCCTCGAGCTTCGCGACGAGATCTTCGAGCGCTTCACGATCGGGCGGGGTCTTCATGTACAGAACGGTGTCGAACTCGACACCCAACTCCTCGGCAATGCCGATGGCGTTCTTGGAAGACCCTCAATGGGGATTGTGATAGATGGTGACCGTGGCCATGAGGACCATGGTAGTCAGGTCCGCGTCGGCGAGTACATGGTGGGCCACAAGATCCACTCTTGAATGGACCCGACCATCGGGCCGTGCTCGACCGCATCCCAGAACGCCACCACTGAGCACCCGTAGGTCTTCATCATCCGCCAGGCGTGGTCCTCGAACCTGCGGTGAAATGCGCCTTGTTGTGATCGAAGATCTCGTACCGACGTAGCTGATGAATCGCCGCGAGACCATAGGAGATCGAGCTGAAGGGAATCGCTGATCTACGCTCACGACCATGGAGCTGAACGACCGGGTTGCGGTGATCACAGGGGGCAGCGGGGGCATAGGGCGAGCGTTGGCCACAGCGTTCCTGGCCGAGGGGGCCCGGACCGTCGTTCTCGCCGACCTCGACGCGGACCTGGTGGCCACCGCCGCCGCCGAGATCGGATGCGAAGGCCGGGTGTGCAATGTCACCGACGAGGCCGACGTCGTCCGGCTGGTGGAAGCCACCCTGGAAACCCACGGACCGATCGATCTGTTCTGCAGCAATGCTGGAGCGGGCGCGAAAGGTGTCCTCACCGACGCGGACAATGACCAGTGGCAGAACCAATGGGACCTCCACGTGATGGCTCACCTCTATGCCGCCCGCGCCGTGCTGCCCTCGATGGTCGCTAGGGGCGAGGGGTACCTGCTCAACACGGCTTCAGCTGCGGGTCTGCTCGCCGCCATGGGCTCCGGGCCTTACACGGTGACCAAAGCCGCGGCCGTGAAGCTGGCGGAATTCCTCTCGATCACCCACGGCGACGACGGCATCGGCGTGTCGGTCCTATGCCCTCAAGGCGTGAACACCGCCATGGCCCCACGAAGTCTCGGAGACGGCCAGACCGACGGGGTCATCGAGCCCGACGAGCTGGCCCAGGTCTGTGTCGACGCCATTCGAGACGAGCGCTTCCATGTCCTCCCCCACCCGGAGGTGGCCGAGTACATCAAGCGCAAGGCCGACGATCCGGACCGATGGCTCAGCGGGATGCGGCGCCTACGAGCGCGCTCCCTGGAGCAATACGGATCACTGGGCTGAAGCATCGTTGATTGCTCGCCACACCCGCTCGGGGGTGGTGGGCATGTCGACATGGCTTACCCCAAGATGGGCGAGGGCATCGACGACCGCGTTCTGCACCGCAGGGGTGGCACCAACCGTGCCCGACTCGCCGATGCCCTTCGCTCCCAGCTCGTTGATGTGGGTCGGTGTCTCCATCATTACGCGCTCGAAACTGGGCAGCTCCGCGGCGGAGATGATGGCGTAGTCCGCAAAATTGCCCGTGATCGGGTTGCCATCCTCGTCGTAGCGGAACTCCTCGAGCAGGGCTTGTGCCGCCCCCTGGGCCAGCCCTCCGTGGACCTGACCATCGGCCAACAAGGGATTCAGGATGATGCCGGCGTCGTCGACGGCGACCAGCCGTTCGAGCGAGACATGACCGGTCTCGGTGTCGACTTCCACCACGGCCACATGCGTACCGAACGGGAACGTCGGACCGATGTTGGCGTAGTCGTCCATGGCGAACAGCTCCACGTCCGGCTCGGCGACCAACCTCTGGGCCAGCTGGTCCCAGTCCACGGCGATGGCCGGGGTCCCGACGACATGGAACGCGCCGGCCTCGGTATCAAGAATCACATCGTCCTCGTTGGCCTCCAGCAGCTGGGCGGCCAGTTTCTTGGCCTGGTCCACCAGCTGGCCCGAGGCGTTCCACATCGCCTGACCGGCAATCTGGACCGACCTGGAGCCACCCGTGACCGAACCCTTCGGGATGAGGTCCGTATCCCCATGAATGACCTCGATGCGATCCATGGGGATACCGGTGCGGTCTGAGATCAACATCGACCAGGCGGTGTGGTGACCCTGGCCATACGGGGTAGAACCGGTACGGGCCAACACCGTTCCGTCCGGGCGCAGCTGGACCGACCCGTACTCTGAACCCATGACCCCGGCGGTCCGCTCCACATAGCTGGCGAGGCCGATACCGAGCTGGCGCACATCGCCGCTCTCGCGCCGACGCTGTTGTTCGGACCTCAGCTCCTCGTAGCCGGAGGCTTCGAGCGCCTTGTCCAAGGCCGCCTCGTACTCGCCGGAGTCATACGGGGTACCGGTGAGGGTTTCGAGCGGGAACTGCTCGGGCGCCCAGAAATTCTTTCGTCTGACCTCAGCGGGATCCATGTCGATCTCGCGGGCGAACAGATCGACGGCTCGCTCGATCGCGGCCGCCGCCTCGGGCCGCCCGGCACCACGGTATGCCGTGGTCGGCGTGGTGTTGGTGACCGCCGAGTCCGAGCTGAACTCGGCTGTCGGGATGTCATAGCAGCCCGTCAGCATCACCCGGGTATTGCCCGGGAGTCCTGCCCCGATCATGGGGTAGGCGCCCGCTTCTTGGAGGACGTGGACCTTGTAGGCCTTGATCTTGCCATCGCGGTCGCCACCGATCGTGATGGTCTGAATCTGGCCCCGTCCGTGACCGAGGTTGATCATGTCCAGCGAGCGCGGCGGGTTCCAACGCACCGGCCGACCCACCCGTTTGGCCAACAGGCCCAGGAGGCACTCCTCGACATGGGGTCGCGACTTGGCCCCGAAGCTTCCACCCACCTCGCGGCTGATGACCCGGATCGTTTCGGGTTCCATGTCATAGATCTTCGCCAGGATCGCCCGGACCGGGTGGACCCCTTGGCCGGCGTTGTGATGCACGAGCCGCCCGCCGTCATCCCACTCCGCGGCCGCCACTCGCGTCTCGAGCGGAGAAGGGGCCAAACGCCCGTTCACAACCCGTTGGCTCACCGTCACCTCGCAGGCCTCGAAATCGGCCACCAGCCCGGGGGCGTCCATATGCACGACGAGATTCCCGTCGGGCCCGTCGAACAGCGTGACATCGGAATCGAGCGAAGACTCGAGGTCGACCACCGCCTGGAGGGGCTCAAAGTCGACCACGACCAATTCCGCGGCATCCTCACCCTGGTAGGCGTCTTCGGTTACGACGGCGACGATGGGTTCACCGACATAGCGCACGCGATCCTCGGCCAACAACGACCGGCTCATCGCCTCGTTGAAAGCCGGGTTGATGACCGGGTAGGGGCCGATGTCGACCTCGGCGGCCGTCACGATGGCGAGCACGCCGGGCGCGACGGCGGCCTCCGAGGTGTCGATCGAGCGAATGAGGGCATGGGCGAACGGTGATGTCACGAAGGTGACGTGCGCCGCTCCCGGCAGATCGAGGTCGGCAACAAACTTTCCCTGGCCCGTCAGTAGGGCCGGATCCTCTCGCCGCAGTACGCCCGTTCCTCGCAGTGTCACCTTCGCTCAGCCTCCATGTGTGGTTATGGCGGGACATTACCCGGCCGCACACGTTGGCCAACACTTGGGGGCGAGAGAGCCGGCGGATCAGGCGAAGGCACCGTGCAGATACAACGCAACGAACGCTCCCGCGGCCATGAACGGCCCGAACGCCACCTTGGTATGGCGGTCGGCTCGACCGGCGGTCATCAAACCCAGAACGACGACCGCGTTGAGGACGAACGAGACCAGGATGCCGCGCATGAGTGCATCGGCCGAAAGAAAGGCCAGGTGGGCGCCGATCGTCGGCGAAAGTTTCACATCTCCGAGCCCGAACCCGCGAGGGGACACGATATGGATCAACAGGTGAAACGCGAAACTGGCTACCGCGCCGAGCACCGCTCGACCGAGTGCGGTTCCCTCCAAAGGGGCGAGCGCGGCGACGGGAAGGAGGATCGACGCCAGGAGAAAGGCGCGAAGCGTTAGCTGATTGGGTAGTCGGTGTTCAGCCAGGTCGATCACGGACAGCTGGATCAGCAGCGCGACGAACACCAGATAGGTGGCCAGTGCGATGGTGAGCCCGACAGCCGCGAAGGCCGCGCCGACGCCGACGGCCAAGCCGGCCCCTACGGCGAGCGGGTTGACCTCGAGCCGGATCGACTTGACGTTCATGACGACCAGCCGGCGGGGGTGGTCATCCGCCTGCCACCCCACCGTTGGAGACGATCGAGATGACCGCCGGGCCGATGACGACTGCGAACAGCGCGGGGAGGATGCAGAGGATCAGCGGAAAGATCAACTTCACCGGCAACTTCATCGCGGCCTCTTCCGCCCGCTGTCGCCGCTTCTCTCGGATCTCGTCGGCCTGGACTCGCAGGATCCTGGAAATCGCGACGCCGGACCGGTCGGCCTGGCGTAGCGTCCTTACGACCAGTCGCACGTCGGGTATGTCAGTGCGCTCGGCCAGCGCGGCGAGCGCCTCCGAGCGAGGCATGCCCAGGCGGATGTCCTGGAGGGTCCGTCCGAACTCCTGAGCCATCGGTGTGCGGTTGCTCGACGCCACGCGGATCATCGCCGCGTCGAACCCGAGTCCGGCCTCCACGCAAATCGTCATCTGATCCAGATGGTCTGCGATGTCCCGCTCGAATTCGGTCTGGCGGCGTCGGACCTTGCCGTCGAGCAAAATATCGGGGGCCCGGAATCCGGCGAACACCGCAACGACAGCCACGATCAGCGACGGCAGCCCAGCCCCCCTCAGCAGGGCGAGAACCCCCACCCCGGAACCAACCAGCAGCCCGGCCAGCTTGTAGAACAGAATTTGTTGCACATAGGTGCGGCCCTGCAACCCGGCGAGCATGATGCGCCGGTTGGTTCCCTCAACGATCCCTTGGGGTGACATCGCGGCGAGCCGGTCCCCGACCCGCACTATGGCCGGGTGGACGACCCGCTCCTGGGCACTGCGGCCGAGAAACGCCTGGCGCTGGTCCACCGGCTGGTCCTCGATGGCCACGCCGTCCCAGTCATCGCTCTCGGCGGCAAGGGCCCACCACAGCAGGGGTACGGCTATGAGCAGCAAGAATGCGCCCGCTAGGAACAGTCCGGACATCATCCCCTCCTCAGAGCTCGGCCTTGATGAGACTGCGCATCCACACGGTGCCGATCAGCATCATCAGAATCGTGACGAAGAGCAACAGAACACCCGGAACCGTGCCGGTCATGAGCTCCACATAGCTGGGGTTCGTGAACCCGATCGCCACGAAGGCGATCGGTGGCAGCGCCAACAGGGTGTATCCGGACATGCGGCCTTCGGCCGACAATGCGCGGGCTTGGCCCCGGACCCTCTCCCGTTGACGAACCGTGTTGCCGACACGGTCGAGGATCTCCGCCAGATCACCGCCGACCTCACGATTGATCTCCACTGCGCCAACCACCCAGACGAAGTCCTCGCTCTCGAGGCGCTCAGCCATATCGCGCATCGATTCGTTCAGATCGCGACCCAGGCGGTTTTCGGCCATCACCCGCTTGAACTCCTCGGCGCTGGGACTCTGCGACTCTTTACTCAACGTTTCCATGGACTGCAGGAGGCTCATCCCCGACCTGAGGCTCCCCGCCATGATCTGGAGTGATTCGGGTAGCTGCTCAGCGAACAGCTCCCGTCGTTTCTCCACCCCTCGCTTCAGGCGCCAGCGAAAGATCAGCCAGGTGGCCACAGCCGCGAGGAACCCTCCAACGAATCCGCTGAACACCAGGCCCACGATCAAAGCGCCGATGACGGCGAGCACGACCATCGTGGCCCACTCGCCGGAGCGCAGGGCGCTGCCGGCATTCTCGAGGGCCTGACTCAACTTCCGTTGGCGCTCGGCCCCCGCGAGATGCGCGTCCATGCGGCTGGACAAGACTTCGAAGATCCCGCGCAGACCCGGCGACCGGGACAGAACCGTCCCCGGGTCGGCAGACAGATCTCCAGCGCGATCGCGACCTCCGCCCATGGTCGTCAGCGCGACGACGATCCCGGAGAGGACCAACAGACCGAGCCCGGCATATACCGAGGGACCCATCACGCCGTCCCGAACATGTCACCGTCGAACAGATTCGGAGGCAGCACGATGCCCACGTCGTTCAGCTTCGCGGCGAACCGCGGACGGATGCCGGTCGGACGTAGCCAAGCCTGCAACCGCCCGTTGCTGTCTTGACCCCCGCCGTACTCGATCTTGAATATGTCGGACAGGGTGACGATGTCACCCTCCATCCCTTCCACCTCCGTGATGTGGGTGATCCGCCGGGTGCCATCCCGGAGTCGGCTGATCTGGACGATCAGGTCGACCGCCGACGCCACCTGTTCTTTCAGGGCCCGCTGAGGCAGATCCATTCCGGCCATCAAGGACAGGGTCACCACCCGGGCGATGGTGGCGCGAGGGTTGTTGGCATGAACGGTCGAAAGGGAACCGTCGTGACCCGTATTCATGGCCTGGAGCATGTCGAGGGCTTCGGCCCCTCGAACCTCACCGATGACGATCCGGTCCGGCCGCATGCGCAAGCTGTTGCGCACAAGCTCACGGATGTCCACGGCTCCTTTGCCTTCCACATTCGGTGGCCTGCTCTCCAGCCTGATCACGTGGGGCTGGCGCAGCTGTAGCTCGACCGCATCTTCAATGGTCACGATCCGCTCACCGGGGGGGATGAACGAGGAGAGAATGTTCAGCAGTGTCGTCTTGCCCGTCCCGGTACCGCCGGACACAAGGACGTTCAGCTTGCCCCTCACGCAGGCCTTCAGCAGGTCGAGCGTCGGTTGGGTAGCGGTGCCCTTGCGCACAAGGTCGTTGACGTCCATGGCGTCCTGGGGGAACTTCCGGATCGTCAGGGTCGGACCGTCGACCGCCAGCGGCGGAATGATGGCGTGAACCCTGGATCCGTCGGGTAGCCGAGCGTCGACCGTTGGTGAGGACTCATCGATCCTGCGCCCGACCCGCGCCGCTATCCGTTCGATCACCTGTCGGAGATGGGTCTCGGACACGAATCGGACATCTGTCCTCTCGAGTTTCCCGAGACGCTCCACATAGATCGAGCCCGTGCCGTTGACCATCACCTCGGAGATCGAGCGGTCCTGGAGCAACGGCTCGATCGGGCCGTGGCGCAGGACGTCATCACACATCTCCTGGGTCAGGTTCTGGCACTGACTCTCGCTGAGGTCAACCGCATGAACCTTGAAGAAGTCGACCAGATGGTCCATGACCAGGTCCGCCAGCTCACCATCGGTGAGCGAACGGTCATAGAGCTTGGAGCCCATCTGGGCAAAGAGTGATTCCTTGGCCAGGCTCTTCAACTGCTCGATGGGATCAATGCTCTGATCATCGACGAGCACCGGCAGGTTGTTCGAGGTCTCCACCGGCTGATCGAACCAATCGACTCGGCCCGCAAAGGACGCAGCCGGCTCCTCGATCGCCATCTCCGGTATCGCCTGCTCGCCCTGGTACGGCGGAGCTGGCTCGCCCTGGTATGGAGGGGGAGGGGGAGGGGGAGGCGGGAGGTACTCCTCCCGCTCCTCTGATGCCGGGCCTGGCGACCAACCCTGATGATCCGCGCTTTGTACCGCTTGTTCAGTAGGTGACTGCTGTATTGATGGTCCGACCTCGCTGCGTCGGAACGGATTCTTCGCCATGATCTACTGTCCGCCTCTCACTGCTCGGTCGTGGGACGTTCCGGGAACACCCAGATGGAGTTTGCATGCTGGACACGAGGTGATTCGGTGTCGACGGCCATGTCCGGCTCGATCGCGAGCCAAAGCGTCCCGAACTCCTTGGCAAACACCAGGCGCTCCAGGTCCGCGACGGACAATCCGAGACTGACCACGAAGTTCCCGGTGGGAGCAAGACTGAGCACCGTCGGGTCCTCGTTCGCGGAAGCGTCGACCGGCAAGTTCTCGACCTGAACGTTGGTCACGAGCGCCTGATGGACAAGCAGGTGTGAGGTGCGACCGCGGCCGACTCCGCTCGTGACCAGGGTCTGAGGTTGGGGGACATCAGCCTCGTCCGGTATGACGATCTCGGCCGACGTATCACCAGCGCTCGCCAGCGCCGCTTGGTCCCCGCTGGGGATGACACCGTCGGGGAAGGAGGCGACCACCGCGACCTTGTCACCCGGCCGGATCTGGCCCCCCAGCACCCGTTCGGGAGAGAGGGCCACGCTGGCCTGGAGCAGGTCCGCGGGCACCGAGATGGGGGCTATGGGCCGGGCATAGGCCGCCGGGTCGACGAAGTCCCCTACCTCGAGAGGCCGGTCCGGGCCGAGGTCGCGAGCGGTGACCATGTTGGCCACGTCCCCGAGATCCGCCAGTCGTGCCGGCGGGGCTGCGGTGACGTCCACCTGGTTCGCCATCAGCCGGCCTTGGAGGTCGGACACCGGTGTTCCCGCAGGAACCGCCGCCTCGAGCACCAGAACCGGTACCCATTCCACGGGCGCCGCTACATCTTGGTTGGAGGCACGCGAATAGGTGATCAACAGTGCCACCCCGACCAGAGCGAACACCAGTGCCGCCGACACACCAATTGTCTTGCGTTTCATGGCTCTCCGCGCCTCTCGAACGACGGACACATCTACGTGCCCCCCACATAACGTCGACCCGACAGGGGTACCGCCTTAAGGGAATGCCAAGACGTCAATGCTGACCAGTGGTCCACCTGCTCCCGAGCGGAGGATCCAGATCCGCTTCCAGACCGGCATTCAGATGGGGATCTGGTATGCCGACAACGCAGTAATGACGGAGCCGCATGCGGGATGCGCTTCCGGCGGCGAGACGGGTCGTTGGGGCGGACGAGTACTTCTCTTGGACCAACAGGCGCTGCTCGGTGAGGCACTGGCCCATCTGCTCGCCGGGCTTGGGGTCACCACGAGAGTCACTCCCAGGGCGTCGCAAGAGTCGATGGCCAATGAGGTCCTCAGCTTCGCTCCGGATCTGGTGATCCTCGAGGTCGGAGCGACAGCGACATCCGAGGACCATGATCTCATTGCGGCCTGCGCGACCCGTGCGCCCGTGCTCGTTCTCGGTCCGGAGCCCGAGGAGACCTCCTTTGCGGTCTGGGTGAACGCGGGTGCGAGCGGCCGGATAGCCACCAACCAAACCCTCCGAGAATTCACCAAAACCATCGACGATGTGTGCCACGGGCACCGCGTACTCGATATCGCTACCGAGAATCGGCTGCGGTCTCTGGCTCGGGCGCACCCCGATGGGCGGCCCGAACAATCGTCCTTGCTCGATACGTTGACCGAACGGGAAGCGGCCGTGCTTCAAGGCATGCTCGACGGCCACACGGCATCGGATATCGCGAAGAACAACTTCGTTGCGCTCGCCACGGTGCGGAGCCAGATCCAGGCCGTCCTGAAGAAGCTGCGGGTGAACTCCCAGCTCGCGGCGGTCGCGGTCGCCCATCGCCACGGCTGGTCCTATGACCACCAAGCCGTCACCATCGACGATGACCCCACCTCCCCTAGCGAGCCCACCCGCTATCGACGTCGACGCCAACCCCTCACGCTGGGCTGATTGGCCCAAGGCCAGGGTGGGCCTGAACCAGGATGGGTTTGGGCCGAAGCGAGCCGGTCGGGGAAACTCCTCTGGTGAGTGATGACCGCGCCATCCCTGCCGCCACTGCCATTCTTCTTCGCGATACCGCGCACGGGCCGGAAACCCTGATGCTCCGCCGCAACGCCAAGCTCGACTTTGCCGGGGGGGCGTGGGTGTTCCCTGGGGGAAAGATCGAGGAGGAAGACGGTCCGGGCCGCGACGGTGACCCGCCCACAGGAGCGTTGGTCGCCGCGGTTCGCGAAACCGAGGAGGAGTGCGGTCTCACCGTCGACCAGTCTTCGCTGGTGTTGTTCAGCCGCTGGACGCCGCCCAACATCGGCCAACCGGCGCACACCCGTTTCACGACATGGTTCTTCGCCGCTCCCGCCCCCTCTGGGACCGTCACGATCGACGGCGGCGAAATCCACGACCGGGCCTGGATGCGTCCGGCCGACGCCATGGAGCGAGCGGCCGAACGGGAGATCCAACTCTTACCGCCCACCTGGGTGACCCTGCACCGGCTCGCCGCGCTCGGATCGGTAGAGGAGATCCTGACCGATGCCGCATCTTCACCAATCGAACACTTCTCGACCGTGGCGACCAAGACCGACGCCGGTCGTACCCTGCTCTGGCACGGCGATGCGGGCTACGACACCGCCGACCCATTGGCTGATGGCCCGCGCCACCGTCTGGAAATTCGCCGCACCGGGTGGAACTACCTGCGGCACCTCTGATCCTTATTCGTTCACCTCCTTATTCGTTCACCGCTCCGACCGGTCCGGCCTATCTGACTTGTCGGGTGCGACCGGGCCTGGAGGTTCGCCCTCAGCGCCGGTCGGATCCTGAGCCCCGAGAGGCCGAGTCACAACTTCGAGGGGCGGTGCGCCCGCTCGGGTGCGTTCGAGAACCAACGGATCGGGCTGCTGTGGTGGGTTCGGTACGCGTGGTCTGTCCGCCGGCGGGGCCCAGACCGAGGGATCGGCGGTTTCGCGGGACGGTGAGGGAACCGGGACCATCGGACCCTGTTCTCCTCTTACCAGAACGGGCTCGGCCATCGGCGGGGCCAGGACCGGCGAAGGGTCCGCGCTCGTGCTGGCTCCGAGCGGCTGATCCGGCGGCGAGATCGGGGCGGACGCCGACCGGGCCCAACCCAGTCGGATCAGACCCGAACCGAGGGTGTTCAGCGCGGCGTTGATCATGATGATGATCATGGCGATCACAGCCACGCGCTCCGGCACGACCAGGATGGGCTTGAGTAGAAACGCGATGGACGACTCTCGGGTGGAGAGGCCCAGGTAGTCGGTGACCAGGATGATCGAGAAGGCGGCCCCCGCCATCAGGGGAACGAGTCCGGCCAGCTGCCACGGTCCACCCCGGGCGGACCACTCGACCTCGCGGGCCGCGAGTCTGAACGCGACCGGGGTGAGCACGACACCGAGCACAATCACCGTTGCACTCCACGACGGGGCCCGGGTCCACAACGCCATCACTGCCCCCAGAACCGGCCATGCCACGACGTCGACCAACACACCGAGGACCGAACCAGTCGGGCCGAGGACGTGCCACAACCCGCGGAGCAATACCGCCCCCGCGACCACAGCGATCAGACCGGCCAGGGTCACCCCGATGAGCAATTCAGGGAGATCACTCATCACCACGGCGAGCACATCCCGGCTAAGAAAATCGGTACCGAGCAAATGGCCCTCCTCGAGTGGAGGGAGTAGTTGACCCGCGTCCGGGCTCGCCCCCAGGTCGTCGTAGGCCAACCCGGCGATGAACATGATCACCAGGACGGCTGCGGCGAGCGTCGACACCATGGCAGGCCAAACCGTGGACGGCCGGCTATGAGGGGACCGGCGAGTAGACCCTGGCCCAGACGACCCTGGCCCCGACGACCCTGGCCCAGACAAATGAGACCCAGAAGAACGAAAGCCGAGGAGATCCACGACGAACGCCGAGCCCGCCGCCGCAAGGGCGATCACGAAAATCGTATCGAGCAGGGAACGATGGTCAATCGCCGAAATCCAGGTGACGGCCATGCCCACAACACCGTCTCGACCGAACATGACCTCAGCCGCGAGCGTCGCGAGCAGCAGAGCACCGAACGGGAACCCGATCCGCCAGCCGACCCGATTGTCCGCGCGATCGGCGGTGGCGGCCATCATCGTGGCGCTGCCGAGCGGTGCATCCTGACCGCGCAAACCGGCGATCGCCGCGGCCAGGCCGGGGGCGACCGCCAACGCGACGACCGTCGCGGGGAGCACCACTGCTCGTAGCGCCTCCGCCGGATTTTCGGACAGGGCAGGATCCCCGAATAGGGGAAAGATCGACAAGCGCAACCCGAACCAGTAAACGAGGGTGATGGCGACGACCACGGGTGGCAGCGAGCCCGCCAGCAGGCCTCCAACAGCGACAGCTCCTCCCCAGCGCTTTGACCGCAACGCCAAACCGAAAGGCACCGCGAGGGCCAAACCGAGGACAAGCCCGACGACGACCAACAAGAGGGTCGAACCGAACCGGCCCCACAACTCGGGGCTCAGATCGAGGGTGATCGCACCTCCGAGCCAGGTGAAGTACCCCTCCTTGAGCGCCCCTGGCCCCTCCCGGGACGGAACCCCGACTGTCAACAGGGCATGCGCCGCCGCCGTCGACCCGATCACGATGAGTATCGGACGCACGATCAACCCGAAGATCCGGACCCGTAGCGGTGTCTCGTGGACCTGCGGTGGATAGGTTTCCACGGTTCTGTCCCCCTCTGCTGTGGCGAATGACGCCGGGTGACCCCGCCTTGATCAGGCGCGCAACCCGAGCACCTCAAGAGCGTTTCCTCTCAGATACCGACGCTCGATGTCGGCACTCAGATTCCAAGAAGAAACAATTTCTCTCAGAAAGACGAGCGGACCACAGTTCGGATACACACTGCCGAACAGAATCTGGTCGGGAAGTTGCCGGCCGAGCGCGGTGATGTAATCCTCCGAGCCGGGAAATCCGTAGTGGATGTACTGACCCGGACACAGATAGATATTGGATCGGGCGTATGCGGCTCCGACCGCTTCGCGCGAGTACGGCCAGCCGCCGTGCTGGATGATCAGCTTCAGTGCCGGCACGTCGGCCGCCACCCGCTCGACGTACTCGGGACGACAGTCGTCCATGTACGGGCCGAGCAGGCAGCTCATCGTCGTGGTCACGGGCAGCTTCCTGGCCGCACACTCCTCGTAGAGCGGGTACATCTCCCGGTCATCGAAGTGGCGTGAAACCGCGGCGCTGCTCGGATCGACGCTCACACCCACGAGGCCGAGCTGCTCGATCGTGTCGAGCCGGTCGATAGCGGCAGAAACATCGCTCGGGTCCACCGACCCGAAACCGATGAGCCGATCGGGCACGGTGGCCACCAGCTCAGCCACCGTTTCGGACGGTGTGGGATCAAAGCCGGGCAAGGCGGTGGGCCCGGGCACACCGACCACACCCTTGGCGATTCCGGCGGCATCCATTTCCGTCAACATCAGATCGACCGAGCCCTGCTCGAACGAAGGGCACGGTTGGAGGGCCATCTTTCGGAGATATTCGAAGGTCTGGTCCCTCGTCACCGAGCGAGCGCCTACGGGCCGGAACCGGAAGTCGATCACCTCGATCCCGGCCAGGGCATCGGCGCCCCCGGCCGGCATCTCGATGTCGACGTGCGCCGGTTTGTCACTCATGGTCATCGCTGCCCCCTCGTTGTCCGTTCATGTTCGAACTGAGGCACTCAGGGTTCGACGACGACCTTGCCGACCGCTTTTCGCTCCATGAGCGACCTCAGCCCTACGGCGGCATCGTCGAGTGAGTAGCGAGCCGAAACATACGGCTTGAGCTCCCCGCTGGCGGTCCAGCTCAACAAATCGTCCACGACCTGTTCCCCGATCTCGGGCTCGCGGGTCATCATGGCGCCGAAGAACACCCCGACGATCGAGCAGCTCTTCAGCAGGGTCAGGTTGAGGGGGATGGACGGGATACCGGCGGCGAACCCGATGACGAGGAAACGCCCGCCCCACGCACACGCTCTGAGCGAAGCTTCGGCATAGGAGCCACCCACCACGTCGTACACGACATCGACACCTTTGCCGTCGGTGAGCTCCTTGGCTCTCACCTTCAGGTCCTCTTCGGCGTAGTTGATCGTCTCGTCGGCACCGACTTGCTTGGCGAGCTCAAGCTTCTCCGCGCTCGATGCCGCCGCAATGACGCGCGCTCCCATCAGCTTGCCCAACTCCACGGCGGACATGCCGAGATTGCCCCCCGCTCCGAGCACGAGCAGGGATTCACCCGGTTTCAGGTCCCCGCGCCATTTGAGGCCGTAGTAGGTGGTCCCGTGGGCGTAGAGCAGGCCGGTGGACTCCGCGAAACCGACCGAGTCGGGAAGGACCCTGACGTCACTGGCCGAGGCCACCGCCAACTCGGCGTATCCGCCGGTGAGCGCGAGCCGGGCATTGACTCGATCTCCGACCGCGACGGAATCGACACCGTCACCGAGCTCGGCGACCACTCCGGCCACCTCATTGCCGGGCACATAGGGGGGTGGGGCCTTGAACTGGTACTTGTCCTCGAGCATGAGGGTGTCGGGGAAGGTGATCGGGGTGGCCTTGACCTCGACGAGCACCTCGCCCGGCCCGGGCTTCGGATCAGCCATCTCCTCGACGACAAGGTTTTCCGGCGGTCCGTACTGCTTACAGACGACTGCTCGCACTAAGTTCTCCCCTGGTTCGCAGGCACGTGGGGGTTCAGTATCGCCCAGAATCCGACCGGCGATCCAAGGGCGGGCCGCTGGGGCCATGCTGTGGCGTCGGCCGTAGCGCAGTCGTGCCGAATAGGAGACCATCATGGATCGTCCACAGGGCACCGCCCATTTCGTGCCCGACCCGAATCTGTTCCCGTTCACGTCTCGCTGGTTCGAGAGCTCCGTCGGCCCGGTGCACTACATCGACGAGGGCTCCGGGCCTGTGCTGTTGTTGCTGCACGGCAACCCGGACTGGGGTTTCCTGTACCGCAAGATCGTCGTCTCGCTGCGCACCGACTTCCGTTGTGTCGTCCCGGACTACCCCGGCTTCGGGCTGTCGGTGCACCCCGACGGGTATGGGTACACCGCCGAGGAACACGCGGCCGTCATCACCGAACTGGTGGCCCATCTCGATCTTCGGGACATGGTGGTGATGGGCCAGGACTGGGGCGGGCCGATCGGCATGGACATAGCGTCGAGGGACCCCGAGCGGGTTCGCGGCTTGGTCATGGGCAATACCTGGTTCTGGTCGAACCAGGATCGCATGGTGAAGGCGTTCTCCAAAGTGATGGGCAGCCGTCCCCTTCAACGACTGATCACCAGACGCAACCTGTTCGTCCGCGTGCTCATGAAGCGTTCGCTCCAGGTGGAACTGACCGACGAGGAGTTCGCCCATTACACCGACGTGGTCCCCACCCCGAAGTCGCGTCAGGGGATCGCCGTCTTCCCGAAGCAGATCCTGGACGCTCACGCCTGGCTCGCCGAGTTGGAACAACGTGTAGCCCTGACACTTCGAGCGAAGCCGGTCGTGCTGGTATTCGGCCGCAAGGATCCTGCGTTGGCGAGCGATACCACCATCGACCGATGGCGAACCGAGTTCCCCGACGCCGCGTTCATCGACCTACCCGATGCCGGCCACTACATCCAGGAGGACGCACCCGATGAGATTGTCGCCGCCATCCGATCGGCCTTCACCCCGCCGGCCTGACCACGCTCGGTTGTAGGTCCTGACAACGCCCGGTTGGGCTTCGTCAGGTGACGATCGACCCGGGTGATCTGTCGACGTCGCGAGCGATCGAATGCTGAGGCCGAACCATCGTTGAGACCAGCTCGCGGGCCATGACCGGTCCGTTGGCCCGCACCCAGCCGAACATCGGCGTCGCCGCCGTCAGCTTCTCGTCGACGGGGATCGGAGCCCGCCGAATCGCCGCCAAATAGCCACGGGCGAGCCGCCATCGAGGAAGCGTCAACCGGCCCGCGAGCGCAGGGTCGAACCACACCAGTCGTTTGCGGTCATCGGCATACTCATACATCGACCGTCCGTCATGCTCGCGATGATTGAACAGCGGCTCATCGATCTCACAGAAGTGGCCATGGAGCGCGAGCTCGGCCAGCAACACCTTGTCCGAGCTCGTGAACGCCCCGATCCTCCCGGTCGACCTCAGGACATCGGTGCGCATGACCCCGAACACGGCGTAGCAGTAGACCTCCTGCAAAGCTGACGCGAAACGTCGACCGGTGGGCGCGGGGCACACGGTATTCAAGAGCTGATGCTGACCGAGGTCCTCGTCCGCCGGCCCGATCTCGCGGGCCCGGGAGTAACACAGCACCGCACCAGGGTCATGGTCGAGCACGTCGACGCACCTCGACACGAAACTCGGTTGGTACGTGTCGTCGTCGGCCGCCCACTTGAACAGTTCACCCCGAGCATGATCGACGAGCCGGTTGTAGTTCCACGCCGCACCCCGATTCACGGGGCTCGGCAGATACCGCACCCTTGGGTCTCGATCCGCCGCGTCGCGACCGATGCTCTCCGTTCCGTCCGAGGAACCGTTGTCACCGATCAACAGCTCGATGCCGTC
>Ga0316190_10000326_pt1 | contig 32713 bp, 31 predicted proteins | sample Eddworburrow2_MG_FD_204929 | JGI IMG/M metagenome (GOLD analysis project Ga0316190, IMG submission 204929) | Coastal sediment microbial communities from Maine, United States - Eddy worm burrow 2 | ecosystem: Environmental > Aquatic > Marine > Coastal > Sediment | place: USA: Maine | collected... | reverse complement strand
GGTGAAGACCAGGTCAAGACGACCTTCGCTGATGTGGCTGGCGTGGAAGAGGCGAAGGAAGAAGTGGCGGAACTGGTTGAGTTCCTGCGCGACCCCAGCAAGTTTCAGCGTCTGGGCGGCAAGATTCCCAGTGGTGTATTAATGGTTGGTTCACCCGGGACCGGCAAGACACTGCTGGCCAAGGCTATCGCCGGAGAGGCAAAGGTTCCTTTCTTTACCATCTCCGGTTCAGACTTTGTGGAGATGTTTGTTGGTGTCGGTGCCTCGCGGGTACGCGACATGTTTGAACAGGCCAAGAAGCATGCACCCTGCATCATCTTTATTGACGAGATCGATGCCGTTGGCCGGCATCGTGGTGCCGGTCTGGGTGGCGGACATGACGAGCGCGAGCAGACACTCAACCAGTTGCTGGTCGAGATGGATGGCTTTGAGGGTAATGAGGGTGTCATCGTAATTGCGGCCACCAACCGTCCTGATGTGCTCGATCCTGCACTGTTGCGTCCGGGGCGCTTCGACCGCCAGGTGGTCGTGCCGTTGCCGGATGTCCGTGGCCGCGAACAGATCCTGAAAGTACATATGCGCAAGGTGCCAATGGATGATGATGCCAGGGCCAGTATCATTGCGCGGGGCACCCCCGGGTTCTCCGGTGCCGATCTTGCCAATCTGGTTAATGAGGCCGCCCTGTTCGCCGCGCGTGCCAACAAGCGTTTGGTGGATATGGACGATCTGGAGAAGGCCAAGGACAAGATCATGATGGGTGCGGAACGCCGCTCCATGGTGATGGATGAAGCCGAGAAGAAGCTCACGGCCTATCATGAGGCTGGGCATGCCATCGTCGGCCGTGCCATGCCGTCACATGACCCGGTCTACAAGGTTACGATCATTCCACGTGGTCGTGCACTTGGTGTGACCATGTTTCTGCCGGAAGGGGACCGTTACAGCCACAGCAAGGAATTTCTGGAGAGCCAGATCTGCAGCCTGTTTGGCGGGCGTATTGCGGAAGAACTGGTCTTCGGTGCGGACAAGGTCACGACCGGTGCTTCCAATGACATCATGCGCAGCACGGAACTGGCGCGTAACATGGTTACCAAGTGGGGCCTGTCCGAGAAGCTCGGCCCTTTGACCTACAGTGAGGATGAAGGCGAGGTGTTCCTCGGTCATTCTGTTGCCCAGCACAAGGCGGTTTCAGATGAGACGGCGCACGATATAGACAAGGAGATCAGGTCCATCATCGATCGTTCCTATGCGCGCGCTGAAGAGATTCTCAAGGCCAATCTCGACAAGCTGCACAAGATGGCGGATGCGCTCATGAAGTACGAGACCATTGACAGCGACCAGATTAACGACATCATGGACGGCAAGGAACCGCGTCCGCCCGAGGGCTGGGATGACTCCGAGACGATTCCCCCCGGGTCAGGCAATCCAACGGGCAACGGGACCGAGACCAAACCCGATTCCACGATTGGCGGGCCGGCGGGTCAGCACTAGTACTCCTTCAAGGTGATATTGCCTAGTTCAGCGTGCCTGTGCTGCTCTGCAGCAAGGCACCGTGCGCAGGCAATGGCCATAGTCCTGGTCAAGCGCGGTAACACCGCTGCGGAGTAGCACAGGCGCGCCCGAAGGGTTGGCCTGTCAGCGTCCATGCCTACGTTGCACCTCCTGGAAAGGACTATGGCCATTCCCTGCGAGGCGCGCCTTGACCTGAACGCTGACAGACCAACTGAACTAGGCAATATCATCTTGAAGGAGTACTAGCAGATAGATAGATATCTACCCTGGGTAGGAGCGCCGTCCCCGGCGCGATTACTCTTTTATCGAGGCCTGTTCATGAACAGGACTGCAGGCAACGCCTCTGCTGAATGGACTTGTGAAAAATAGCAATCAGGGGACGGCGGGGATGTTTTTAAACCGCCGTCCCTTTTTAGTTGGGGCTGGATATATGGTTTTCCAAAACAAGCTGACTTTCTCTACCCACGGACGTGGTACTACTTCAATCACCGCTGCAATTCGGGAACAGGTCTCCTTGTCCGGTGTGCAGACCGGTATGTGTCATGTGTTCCTGCAACATACCAGCGCCTCACTGGTCTTGTGCGAGAATGCCGATCCAGATGTGCGCAGCGACCTGGATCGCTACATGGCGCGGTTGGTACCGGACGGTGATCCGGTCTTCGAACATACTGCCGAAGGTCCGGATGATATGTCTGCGCACATCAGGACCATCATTTCCGGTTCCGACCTGACCCTGCCGGTCAGTAACGGACAATGTGATCTTGGTACCTGGCAGGGCATATACCTGTGGGAGCATCGCACCGCCGGACAGCGGCGCCATCTTACCGTGACGGTGTATGGTGAGTGATCAGGATTATTCTGCAAACGGTTAATCATGGTCTGTCTGTACCCGTTTTTCTAAGCAGGCCGGTGAAGCAATGCAAACCCCGTTGATTATTGACTGTGCCGGCAAGCCGCTGGATTTGTCACGGCCCCGCATTATGGGGGTACTCAACATCACCCCTGATTCCTTTTCCGACGGGGGTGATTTTTTTACACTTGAAAAAGCAATTGCGCGCGCCGAGCAGATGGTCGAGGAGGGTGCTGCCATTATCGACCTTGGTGGTGAATCAACCCGTCCCGGTGCAGCGCCGGTATCTGTTGACGAGGAACTGCAGCGCGTCATCCCGGTTATCGAAGCGTTGCATGCCACCGTTCCGGTACCGCTCTCCATTGATACCCGAAAACCCGCAGTCATGCAGGCCGCTGTCGCTGCCGGGGCCGGTCTGATTAATGATGTGAATGCCCTGCAGGAGGCGGGTGCTGTCGAGATGGCGGCAAGTCTTGAGGTGCCGGTCTGCCTGATGCATATGCAGGGAAACCCGGAAACCATGCAGGATACGCCGATCTATCATAATGTTGTCGATGAGGTCACCGCTTACCTGGAGGCGCGAGCCCATGCATGTCTGCAGCAAGGTATACCCAAAGAACGTATTTTGCTGGATCCGGGCTTTGGTTTTGGCAAGACAACACCCCATAATCTGCTGTTGTTACAACAACTCGAGCGCCTGGTCGAGACCGGTTTTCCGGTGCTGGTGGGGCTCTCCAGAAAGTCCCTGATTGGTAAGGTACTGGACCTTCCGGTCGATAAACGCTTGTATCCTGGTCTGGCGCTCGCGGTACTGGCGGTCTGGAAGGGGGCTGCGCTGGTTCGCTGTCATGACGTCCGGCCCACGCGTGAGGCAATTGCAATGTGTCAGGCAGTCAGGGATGCCGGTCCGTAATTTTCGTGGCGGCAGAAATCAGAAAATGTACTAAAATCAAGGCTAGGCCAAGACTACGCATTTAAAAGGAAGCAATCGTGCCCAAAAAATATTTCGGAACAGATGGTATTCGTGGCCGGGTAGGTGAGTATCCGGTTACGGCAGATTTCATGCTCAAGCTGGGCTGGGCCGCCGGCCGGGTGCTGGGAACCAGCAGCGGTGACCGCGTCATCATCGGCAAGGACACGCGTATCTCGGGTTATATGTTTGAATCGGCACTGGAAGCCGGGTTGTCTGCTGCCGGCGTCGATGTCCGCCTGCTAGGGCCCATGCCAACACCCGCAATTGCCTACCTGACACGTACCCTGCATGCCTGTGCCGGTATCGTAATCAGCGCTTCACACAACGCCTATGCCGACAATGGCATCAAGTTTTTCTCCAGTGAGGGGACCAAGCTGCCGGATGATGTTGAGCTTGCTATTGAAGCGGAACTGGAAGAACCCATGGTGACGGTCGAGTCATGCAAGCTTGGCAAGGCCGAACGCGTACCTGATGCTGCCGGCCGCTATATCGAGTTCTGCAAAAGCACCATCCCGCTGATACTCAGCCTGAAGGGGTTGAAGATCGTAGTTGACTGTGCCAACGGGGCGACCTACCAGGTTGCTCCCAGCGTGTTCGATGAGCTGGGTGCCGAGGTGGTTGCGGTCGGGGTGGAGCCGGATGGCCTGAATATCAACCAGGGCTGTGGTTCAACAAAACCGGAACTGTTGCAGGAAATTGTGCTGGCGCAGAAAGCTGATCTTGGTATTGCGCTGGATGGCGATGGCGACCGCGTCATCATGATTGATCACAAGGGTAATCTTGTCGATGGCGATGAACTGTTGTTTATTATTGCGCTGTCACGGCAGACGGAAGGTACCCTGAATGGTGGTGTGGTGGGTACACTGATGAGTAATCTTGGCCTGGAGCATGCGCTGCTGTCACGCGATATCGCCTTTTCCCGTGCCCGGGTGGGTGACCGGTATGTGCTGGAACTGCTGAAGCAGAGCAGCAGCATGATCGGTGGGGAATCATCCGGCCATATTATCTGCCTTGACCGGACAACGACTGGCGACGGTATAGTGTCTGCCTTGCAGGTGCTGGCCGCCATGGTGAAATCCGGCAAGACGCTGTATGAGTTAAAGGCCGGCATGCACAAATATCCGCAGCGCATGATCAATGTGCCGGTTAGCAAACAAGTGGATCTGGACAGTTTTCCTGTCGTTCAGGATGCCGTCAGGTCCGCAGAGCGGAGACTTGCCGGCAGAGGCCGGGTGCTATTGCGCCCTTCCGGTACCGAGCCGCTGGTGCGTGTCATGGTAGAAGGTGAGGATGCGGAGCAGGTCAATGAAGAGGCCGATAACCTCGCATCAATTGTAGCTGAAGCGGTTTAACCCGGATGTTATGCCTGATCCGGTTGCTGGCTGCAGGCCTGTTGCTGTGTCCGCTTCTAACCCCGGCACACGCCGGTGATACCATCGTTAAGGATTACGATATCAGTCTGTCGCAGGAAGAGTGCCGGCAGACATCGATAGGCATACTCCATTCCCTCGCGGACCCCGCCATGCCGGTCATGCAACTGGAACCGCTGGTGTTCTATGCCGACGAACAGTCCGAAATTATCGCGGTCTGTCGTGCCGATAAGGGGGTTCTCGTCGTGTTTGCACGGGGTTTGCGGGCGGCACAGGGGCAACTCGCCTTTTACGAGGCATTTGCACGGCGTTAGTTCTTCACTGTATGGGAACGGACGGGATTCCCTGTCTTTCCCGGTTGCTTGCCGGTAACACCCTCAATCCCTGATAAGTCTGGTTCTGAGGCAGCAGCTGGCTCATTCTGCCCGTGAAATTGATTTTCCGGCGCCGGGTAGCTAAGCTACGCGGCTCGTCTATAGCAAGGGAAAGAGATATGCGTCAGCCACTGGTCGCCGGTAACTGGAAAATGAATGGTTCACTCGACAGCATTAAACCGCTGGTGGAGGGTATCAAGGCCGGTCTGGATGCGGTGACGACAGCCGAAATGGCCGTCTGTCCTCCTTATGTGTACCTGCCCGCGGTCGCGGCCCTGCTGGCAGGAACCTCGCTCGCTCTCGGTGCCCAGGACGTCAGTGACCAGGAGTCCGGTGCCTACACGGGTGAAGTGGCCCCGGGTATGCTGACGGATATTGGCTGCAAGTATGCCATTGTCGGTCATTCCGAGCGCCGCAGTATCTATGGCGAAAGCGATGCCTTTACCGCCAGCAAGTTTGCCGCCGCCCGCAAGGCCGGACTGGTGCCCATCCTCTGTGTGGGTGAGTTGCTGGAGGAACGTGAGCAGGGCATTACCGAACAGGTTGTGGCGCGCCAGCTGGACGCGGTTATCGATCTGGAGGGTGTCGCTGCACTGGGTGACGCGGTGATTGCCTACGAACCGGTGTGGGCGATAGGCACCGGCAAGACAGCAACACCGGACCAGGCGCAGGAAGTACATGCCTTTATTCGCGGCAAGCTGGCGGGACTGGATAGCGGGGTCGCGGAGAAAGTACAAATACTCTACGGTGGCAGCATGAATGCCGGTAATGCGGCTGACCTGCTGTCCATGGCGGATATTGACGGCGGCCTGATCGGCGGTGCATCACTGAAGCCGGATGACTTCCTGGCAATCGGGAAGGCCGCAAACCGTTAAGATCTTTTTAATAAACCGAATGAAGCGGTAATACACTATGTTTTCCTTTTTACTGGTCGTACAAATCCTCGTCTCCGTCTCCATCATCGGACTGGTGATGCTGCAGCAGGGCAAGGGAGCCGACATGGGGGCCGGGTTCGGCGCCGGTGCATCCGGTACTGTCTTCGGGGCACGCGGATCCGGTTCCTTCTTTACCCGTGCAACCGGTATTCTGGCGGCGGTATTTTTTATAAATTGCCTGCTGATCGCGTCGCCCCTGATCCGTGATAATGAGCGCTCGGCAGATACGCTTGCCGATCAAATAGAGCAGCAGGCGGTTCAGCAACAGGAAGCCGAGCAGGCCGATGCAGTGGTTGAGGCGCTGGAAGCCACTGACGAAGCGTCGGAAGCCGTGGTGATCGAGACCGATGTTCCCGCTGTCCCGGCGCTGGAACCGGCACCGGTGGTAGTGCCTGACAAGAGTGATTTACCGGAGTAATCAGTAAGCTGGTTTCTGTAGTATCCAGGCCGATGTGGTGGAATTGGTAGACACGCTATCTTGAGGGGGTAGTGGCGAAAGCCGTGCCGGTTCGACTCCGGCCATCGGCACCAAATCAGTCGTTTTTTGTTTAGTATATGGCGTGTGTTTTCGGGTGGTCAGGCAAGACATCCTGTTTTTTTATACCCCTAGAAAACGACATAACATATTGAAATATAATATAATCATGGTGCAGCCCCAACTTGACAGTAAACACGGGCTGGCCTAGACTGCACATCCTTTTTCATCGCGTGACTGACCCAAATTATACGAACAGAGTTCGGGCTTGCTGCGGAGCTGGCCATACTGGGATGTAAACGATGCTGGAACAATATCTGCCAATCCTGATCTTTATTGCCATCGGTATTGCCGTTGGTGTGGGTCCGGTCCTTATCGGTTTCCTGCTTGCTCCCTACAAGCCTGATAGTGAAAAGAATTCTCCCTTTGAATGTGGCTTCGAGGCGTTTGAGGATAGCCGTATGCGCTTTGATGTGCGCTACTACCTGGTTGCCATCCTCTTTATCATTTTCGATCTTGAAATTGCCTTTCTGTTTCCCTGGGCGGTCGTGCTCGACACTATCGGCATGTTTGGCTACGTCGCCATGATGGTGTTTCTGGGCATTCTGGTGATTGGCTTTATTTACGAATGGCAGAAAGGAGCGCTGGAATGGGAATAGAAGGCCTGCTCAAGGAGGGGTATGTCACGACCTCGGCAGATGCCCTGATTAACTGGGCCCGTACCGGTTCCATGTGGCCAATGACCTTTGGTCTGGCTTGCTGCGCGGTCGAGATGATGCAGGCCGGTGCGTCGCGTTATGACCTGGACCGTTTCGGTATCGTGTTCCGTGGCAGTCCGCGGCAGTCAGACGTCATGATCGTCGCCGGCACGCTGTGCAACAAGATGGCTCCGGCATTAAGAAAGGTCTATGACCAGATGGCCGAGCCCCGCTGGGTGATTTCAATGGGGTCCTGTGCAAATGGCGGCGGCTATTACCATTATTCCTATTCCGTGGTGCGTGGCTGCGACCGGATTGTGCCTGTCGACATCTATGTGCCGGGCTGTCCGCCGACGGCAGAGGCACTGCTTTACGGTATTTTGCAGTTGCAAAACAAAATCAAACGCAGCAACACCATTGCCCGTTAAGGGTTCACCGGGGCAGATGATAAAGTGACTGAATCCTCCCGCCAGCTCGCCGAGCAATTACAGCAACGCTTTGGCGACACGCTGCTTGCAAATATCGATGCGGTTGGCGAGGTGACCATCGAGGTCGCTCCTGCCGACCTGCTGGAAGTTGCCACGGCATTGCGTGATGAACCGGGGTTCTCCTTTGAAATTCTGCTGGATGTCTGCGGCATAGATTATGCCAACCATGGCAAGGATGAGTGGGCGACTGAAACAACCAGTTCCACGGGTTTCAGCCGGGGTGTGGCCGCGGCAACCGCCGGTCGCCTGCAAGCGGTTACGGATGATCTCGTCGTGGAAAAACCGCGGGCAGCAAGGCGTTTTGCGGCGGTTTATCATTTACTTTCAGTCAGCAACAACCGCCGCCTGCGTATCCGGGTGTATGCACCTGATGACGGTTTGCCGGTGGTACCCTCCGTTATACCGGTCTGGAACAGTGCCAACTGGTATGAGCGCGAGGCCTTTGATCTTTACGGTATCCTGTTCGATGGCCATCCGGATCTGCGGCGCCTGCTGACAGACTACGGTTTTATCGGTCATCCGTTCCGCAAGGATTTTCCGCTGACTGGCAACGTGGAAGTGATCTACGATGCCGAGAAGCAGCGCGTGGTCTATCAGCCGGTGAGTATCGAGCCTCGTGTACTGGTGCCGAAGGTGATTCGTGCTGCTGCCGTCGCTGCCGTTGACCTGACGGTTGCAGTGGCAGCGGAGCCGGCGGCAGAGGATGCAACGGAATAGACCATGCCCGAGATTCGTAATTTTACCCTCAACTTTGGTCCGCAGCATCCGGCTGCGCACGGTGTGTTGCGTCTGGTGCTGGAAATGGATGGCGAGGTGATCGAGCGTGCCGACCCGCATATCGGCCTGCTGCATCGCGGTACCGAGAAGCTGGCCGAGAGCAAGCCGTTCAACCAGAGTATCGGCTACATGGACCGTCTCGACTACGTGTCCATGATGTGCAATGAACACGGTTATGTGCTGGCGATGGAGAAACTGCTGGGGATCGAGGCGCCGCTGCGTGCGCAGTATATCCGCGTCATGTTTGACGAAATTACCCGTATCCTGAATCACCTGTTGTGGCTGGGGGCGCACGGACTCGATATTGGTGCCATGACGGTCTTCCTGTATGCCTTCCGTGAACGCGAAGACCTGATGGATCTCTATGAAGCTGTCTCCGGTACGCGTATGCACGCAACCTATTATCGCCCCGGCGGCGTGTATCGCGACCTGCCTGACCGCATGCCGCAGTACGAGGCATCCAAGTGGCACAGTCAGAAAGACGTGGACCGCAAGAATGAAAATCGCCAGGGCTCCATGCTGGATTTTATCCAGGCCTTTACCGAACGGTTCCCGGGCTGCGTCGATGAGTACGAAACCCTGCTGACAGATAACCGTATCTGGAAACAGCGTACTGTCGGTATCGGTGTGGTGTCACCGGAACGTGCCATGCAGCTGGGCTTTACCGGTCCCATGTTGCGTGGCTCCGGTGTTGAGTGGGACCTGCGCAAGAAGCAGCCCTATGAAGTCTATGACCGGATGCAGTTTGATATCCCGGTTGGTGTGACCGGCGACTGCTACGACCGTTACCTGGTACGCATCGAGGAGATGCGCCAGTCCAACCGTATTATCCGGCAGTGTGTTGACTGGCTGCGCCAAAATCCCGGGCCGGTGATGCTGGATGATGCCAAGCTGGTGCCGCCGCGGCGTGAAGCAATGAAGGCTGACATGGAAGCCATGATTCACCATTTTAAATTGTTTACTGAGGGTTTCTGTGTGCCGGCGGGCGAGGCCTATGCGGCAGTGGAACATCCCAAGGGCGAATTCGGGATCTACCTCGTGTCCGATGGTTCCAACAAGCCTTACCGGCTGAAGGTACGCGCACCGGGTTTTGCCCACCTGTCCGCCATGGACGAAATGGCGCGTGGTCACATGCTGGCTGACGTGGTTGCCATTATCGGGACACAGGACATCGTGTTCGGGGAGATCGACCGCTGATGAGTACGACTGCACGCAAGGCAGACCTGTTGACCCCGGAATCATGTGCCCACATCGATGCCTGGCTGGTGAAATTCCCGGCTGACCAGAAACAGTCCGCCGTGCTGGCGGCGCTGCAGGCGGCACAGGAGCAAAACGGCGGCTGGGTCTCGCGCGAGCTGATGGATGCCGTCGCCGACTACCTCGGGATGCTGAGCGTGCAGGTTTACGAGGTCGCAACCTTTTATTCCATGATCGAACTGGAGCCGGTCGGCCGCAATATGGTGGCCTTGTGCACCAACCTGTCCTGCATGTTGTGCGGTGCGGAAACGATTGTGGAGCACGTTGAAAGGAAACTGGGTATCAAGCTGGGTGAAACCACTGCGGATGGCCGTATTACGCTCAAGCTGGAAGAGGAATGTCTGGCTGCCTGCAGCGGCGGGCCGATGATGACCGTTAACGGTCACTATGAAGAGAATCTCACACCTGCAAGGGTCGATGCGATTCTGGATGGTCTGGAGTAGCGCATGACTGAACAGGTCTGTTTTGAGACATTGCAGTTTGACGAGCCGTGGACGCTGGAGAATTATCTCAAGGTTGGCGGTTACCTGGCGTGGAAAAAGATCCTGCAGGAAAAGACCCCGCCCGTGGATGTGATTGAAGAAGTCAAGAAGTCAGGGCTGCGTGGCCGTGGTGGCGCCGGTTTTCCGACTGGCCTGAAGTGGAGCTTCATGCCGCGTAATGCGCCGGTGCAGAAGTACCTCGTATGCAATTCGGATGAGTCCGAACCGGGTACCTGCAAGGACCGTGACATTCTGCGTTTTAACCCGCATGCGCTGATCGAGGGCATGGCGATTGCCGCCTATTCCATGGGTGCCACCGTGGGTTACAACTACATGCGTGGCGAGTTTCATCATGAGCCGTTTGAACGCTTTGAACACGCCCTGCAAGAGGCGCGCGCGGCCGGGTTTCTCGGCAACAACATTCTGGGTTCCGGCATTGATTTCGAGTGTCACGGACACCTCGGTGCCGGTGCCTATATCTGCGGTGAAGAAACGGCCCTGCTGGAATCGCTGGAAGGCAAAAAGGGGCAGCCGCGCTTCAAGCCGCCGTTCCCGGCCAACTTCGGTCTCTACGGCAAGCCGACCACCATCAACAATACCGAAACACTCGCCTCTGTACCCGCCATCATGCGCAAGGGCGGCAAGTGGTTCATGGATCTGGGCAAGCCCAATAACGGCGGTGTGAAAATATTTTCCGTCTCCGGTCATGTGAATAACCCGGGTAACTTTGAAGTGCCGATGGGAATCCCGTTTCGCGAGTTGCTGGAAATGGCGGGTGGCGTGCGTGACGGCCACCGGCTGAAGGCCGTGATCCCGGGTGGTTCTTCCATGCCGGTGTTGCCGGCCGACATCATCATGGACCTCGACATGGACTATGACTCCCTGGCCAAGGCCGGCTCGGCACTCGGTTCCGGTGCCGTCATGGTGATGGATGAGACCACCTGCATGGTAAAGGCCCTGATGCGGGTGTCGCGCTTCTATTATGCAGAGTCCTGCGGGCAGTGCACGCCGTGCCGTGAAGGCACCGGCTGGATGTACCGCATTATCAAGCGCATTGAAGAAGGCCAGGGCCGCCCGGAAGATCTGGACCTGCTGGTGAGTGCGGCCGGCCAGATAGAGGGCAAGACCATCTGTGCATTCGGTGAGGCAGCTGCCTGGCCGGTGCAGGGTTTCCTGCGCCATTTCCGTCAAGAATTTGAATATCACATCGAGCACAAGTGCTGCATGGTCGGTAATGATGCCCCTTCGAAGGGGGAGGCTGCATGAGCGCACGCCCCGAAATCCCGGCCGAGGAGGCGGTTAACTTCGAAATCAATGGCCAGCCGTGCCAGGCCCGCAAGGGTGCCATGATTATCGAGGTGACCGACGCACTGGGTATCACGGTGCCGCGTTTCTGCTATCACAAGAAACTGTCGATCGCGGCCAACTGCCGCATGTGCATGGTCGAGGTGGAAAAGGTCCCGAAACCGTTGCCGGCCTGTGCCACACCGGTTGCCGAGGGGATGAAGATTTTTACCAGGTCGGATATCGCCACCGGTGGCCAAAAGGCGGTGATGGAATTCCTGCTGATCAATCATCCGCTGGACTGCCCGATTTGTGATCAGGGTGGTGAATGCGAACTGCAGGACCTGGCGCTGGGTTACGGCCGCGATGTGACGCGGTTCTCCGAGGGTAAACGTGTTGTTGCCGACAAGTTTATCGGCCCGCTGATTGCAACGGACATGACACGTTGTATCCATTGCACGCGTTGCATCCGCATGCTGAGCGAGGTGGCGGGCAAGATGGAACTGGGTGCGACCGGCCGTGGCGAGAACATGAAAATCGGCACCTACATCGAGAAGTCACTGGAATCGGAGTTGTCCGGTAATGTGATCGATGTGTGCCCGGTCGGCGCCCTGACCTCCAAGCCCTTTCGTTTCAAGGCGCGTGCCTGGGAGTTGCAGCAAGCCCCGGCGGTTGCACCGCATGACTGTGTCGGTTCCAGCCTGTACGTGCATACCCGGCGTGGTGAGGTGATGCGTGTGGTGCCGCGCGAGAATGAAGACATCAACGAGGTCTGGTTGTCTGACCGGGACCGTTTCAGTTACGAGGGTTTGCACAGCAAGGACCGGGTAACCGTACCCATGGTGAAAATCGACGGTCACTGGGAGGACGTGGACTGGGAGACCGCCCTGCAGGCCACTGCTGACGGTATGCGCGCGGTCATCGATGCCCATGGTGCCGAGCAGATGGGGGTACTGGTGTCGCCCAATGCGACCCTCGAAGAGATGGTGCTGACACAGGCGGTTGCCCGCGGTGCCGGTATCCACAATATCGATCACCGGCTGCGCCAGGCGGATTTCACCGACCAGGAAAATGCCCCCCTGTGTCCCACGCTGGGCCAGTCGCTGGCGGCACTGGAAGCGGTGAATGCCGCACTGGTCATCGGTGCGAATCCGCGCAAGGACCAGCCTATTATCGGGCATCGCCTGCGCAAGGCCGCTGTTGCGGGTGCACAGGTCATGTTTGTGAACCCGGTGGATTATGAATTCCTGTTTGATGTGTATGCGCAGGCAGTGGTGCCACCGTCGCAGATGACGGCAACTCTGGCTGCCATTGCGGCGTGCTTCCCGGAGGCCGGCAGCAATGCCACGGATGCCGTCAAGGCAGCTATCGCCGCGGCGGCCCCTGATGACACGCATCGGGTCATGGCGCAGGCCTTGAAGACGGCCGACAGGGCGACGGTGTTGCTGGGCAATGTTGCCACGGCACATCCGCAGTTTTCTGTCATCAAGGCACTGGCGACAGTCATTGCCGCTGCCAGTGGTGCGAACCTGGGCGTGCTGACCGATGGCGCCAACGGTGCCGGGGGCTGGCTGGCCGGTGTGTTACCGCATCGTGGCCCGGCGGGCAACGCCGTGCCGACGGCGGGGCTGGATGCACGGGCCATGCTGGCTACGCCGCGCAAGGGCTACCTGTTGTTTGGCGTGGAACCCGCCCATGACTGTGCCGATGCCGGGCAAGCCATCAAGGCACTCGATGCGGCTGAATTTGTTGTTTCCATCGGCCCCTTCGTCAGCGATGAGATGAAGATGCAGGCCGATGTGCTGCTGCCAACCGGACCGTTTACCGAAACGTCCGGTACCTTTGTGAGCACGGAAGGCCGCTGGCAGAGCTTCTCCGGTATTGCGACCCCGCAAGGTGACAGTCGCCCGGGCTGGAAGGTGATGCGCGTGCTGGGCAACCAGTTTGGGCTGGATGGTTTTGAGCAGCAAAGCAGCGAAGAGATACGTGATGCCCTGCGTGAGCAGGTTGGTACGGTGTCTCTGGATAACAGCCAGGCGGCCGGTGCTGTTGCGGAGGCGGTAGCGGTTGACGGCCTGGAACGCATCGGTGATGTGGCCATTAACGCCGTTGACGCGCTGGTGCGTCGTGCACCTGCCCTGCAGGCAACGCCGGATGCCTCGGCGGCAGGGCTGCTACGCATGAATGCGGCCCTGGCGGTTAAATCGGGTGTACAGGACGGTCACACGGTGACCGTGAAGCAGGGCGCTGCCACTACCACCATGGCTGTGGAAATCAGCGAGCGCGTCCCTGACGGCTGTGTCTGGATACAGGCGGGGACCACGGCTGCCGCCTCGCTGGGTGCCAGTTTTGGCACGGTCACGATCGAGCGGGTTTGACGGGGATCGCGCCAATGACAACCACATATGTTGAAAAATACAAAACACAACTGCTGCTGACGCTGCTGGCGACAGTTGCAGGCACGGCGCTGGTGGTCATGCTCGGCTTGTATTTCTGGGATGACATCAAGGCGAACGTGGTGCTGTATTCCCTCGTCAAGATCATTGTCATCGTTGCGCCGTTGATGGGGGCCGTGGCCTATCTCACCTTCGCCGAGCGCAAGATTATCGGCTACATGCAGGTGCGTGTCGGTCCCAACCGCGTAGGACCGCGCGGCTGGCTGCAGCCGATTGCCGATGCGCTGAAGCTGTTGTTCAAGGAAATCGTTATCCCGACCAATGCCAACCGTTTCCTGTTCCTGATTGCGCCGATGCTGTCCATTGCGCCGGCGCTGGCAGCCTGGGCGGTATTGCCGTTTACCGATACCCTGGTGCTGGCCAATATCGATGCCAGCCTGTTGTATATTCTGGCGCTGACATCCATGGGTGTTTACGGTGTCATCATTGCCGGCTGGGCATCGAACTCCAAGTACGCCTTTCTTGGTGCCATGCGTTCGGCCGCGCAGATCGTGTCCTATGAAATAGCCATGGGGTTTGCGCTGGTCGGAGTGCTGATCGCCGGGGGCAGCCTGAACCTGGTGGAAATCGTGCAGGCCCAGCAGGGCAGTGTGCTGCACTGGTTCTGGTTACCCCTGCTGCCGCTGTTCCTGGTCTATTTTATTTCCGGTGTGGCGGAAACCAACCGCGCACCGTTTGACGTGTCGGAAGGTGAATCGGAAATCGTTGCCGGTTTCCACGTGGAGTATTCCGGCATGGCATTTGCCGTGTTTTTCCTGGCGGAATACGCCAACATGATCCTGATTGCCGCGCTGGCCTCACTGATGTTCCTGGGTGGCTGGCTGTCGCCGTTTGAAGGCACCTGGTTTGAGGCGTGGTTTGCCTGGATACCGGCCATCTTCTGGCTGTTCGGAAAAATGTCGCTGATGCTGTTGCTGTTTCTCTGGTTCCGCGCCACGTTCCCGCGTTACCGCTATGACCAGATCATGCGGCTTGGCTGGAAGGTGTTTATTCCGATCACAATCGTGTGGCTGGTTATCGAGGGTGCGGCAGTAGTCGCCAATGTCGGTCCCTGGTTCAACTAGACAGAATTATGGAAAACTTCACTAACTTCCTGAAAAGTCTGTTTCTTCTGGAGCTCCTGAAGGGCATGCGCCTGACCGGCCGCCGCCTGTTCTCACGCAAGATCACGGTACAGTACCCGGATGAAAAGACGCCGCAGTCAAACCGCTTCCGCGGTCTGCATGCCCTGCGCCGCTATCCCAATGGTGAGGAACGTTGCATCGCCTGCAAGCTCTGTGAGGCTGTCTGTCCGGCGCTGGCCATCACCATTGAAGCGGAAGAGCGTGCAGACGGCACGCGCCGTACCACCCGCTATGACATCGATTTGTTCAAGTGCATCTACTGCGGCTTCTGTGAAGAATCCTGCCCGGTGGACTCCATTGTCGAGACGCGTGTCTTTGAATACACCTTCGAGAACCGCGGCGAGAACATCATGACCAAGGACATGCTGCTGGAAATCGGCGACCGGCACGAGGCACAGATTGCCGCCGATCGTGCAGTGGATGCGGCGTACAGGTAACCGATATGGATTTTGAGCGTTTTATCTTTTACGTCTTTGCCGCGATCCTGGTCTTCGCGGCAGCCCGCGTGATAACCGTCCGTAACCCGGTACATGCCGCCCTGCATCTGGTGCTGGCATTCTTTACCTGTGCCGGCCTGTGGCTGCTGCTGGAAGCGGAGTTCCTGGCCATCACGCTGGTGCTGGTATACGTCGGTGCCGTCATGGTGCTGTTCCTGTTCGTCGTCATGATGCTCGATATCAATACCTCGCCATTGCGTGAGGGCTTTATCCGCTATCTGCCGGTAGGGCTTGGTGTGGCGGCCCTGATTGTGCTGGAGATGTACCTGGTGGTGCGGGCGCGGAACTTTGGCGTTGACAGTGTTGCCATCCCGGCGCGCCATCCCGAGGGCTACAGCAATGTCCGTGAAATCGGCAGTGTGCTGTATACCGATTATGTCTACCCGTTTGAAATTGCCGCGGTCATCCTGCTGGTGGCTATTATTGCGGCCATCGCGCTGACCATGCGTAAACGTCCTGAAACCAAGTCCCAGAATCCGGCGGAACAGGTTGCGGTCAAGGCCAGGGACCGGGTGCGGATTGTGGCGATGCAGTCAGAAGAGAAACAATGATGCAAGCAATTAAATCCCCTCTCCCCAGCCCTCTCCCGGAGGGGGAGGGGGTACGGTAACAATGCTGAAACGAGTGATTACTGAGTTACTAAAATGATTGCACTGTCAGACTATTTAATACTTGCCGCGATCCTGTTCGGATTGAGCGTGGCCGGTATTTTCCTGAACCGGAAGAATGTCATCATCCTGCTGATGGCCATTGAACTGATGCTGCTGGCAGTCAACATGAACTTTATTGCCTTTTCCTACTTTCTTGGTGATACCGCGGGCCAGGTGTTCGTATTCTTTATTCTGACGGTGGCGGCGGCCGAGGCGGCGATCGGACTGGCGATCCTGGTGGTGCTGTTCCGTAACCGGCAGACCATTAATGTCCAGGACCTGGATACCCTGAAGGGATAGCGCCATGGAAAATCTTTATCTTGCCATACCGCTTGCCCCGTTACTGGGCGCCATTATTGCCGGCCTGTTCGGCAGGCAGATCGGGCGTGCCGGTGCGCACACGGTCACGATCCTGGGTGTGGCGGCTGCGTTTGTCATGTCGCTGCTGGTGCTCAAGCAGTTTGCAATTGATGGCGCAACCGCCTACAACGCCAGTGTCTACACCTGGATGGTCTCCGACGGGGTGCGTTTCGAGGTCGGTTTCCTGATCGACAATCTCACCGCCCTGATGATGACGGTGGTGACCTTTGTGTCACTGATGGTGCATGTCTACACCATCGGTTACATGCATGACGACCCGGGCTACCAGCGCTTCTTCAGTTATATCGCACTGTTTACCTTCGCCATGCTGATGCTGGTGATGTCCAACAATTTCCTGCAGCTGTTCTTTGGCTGGGAGGCGGTGGGACTGGTGTCCTATTTGCTGATCGGTTTCTGGTACAGGAAACCCACGGCCATCTACGCCAACCTGAAGGCCTTCCTGGTGAACCGTGTCGGTGACTTCGGTTTCCTGCTGGGTATTGCCGCCATCTATATGACCTTCAACAGCCTGGATTACGCCGCTGTATTTGCGGCGGCACCCCTGCAGGCCAATGCCACCTACCAGGTATTCCCGGGTACCGACTGGTCGCTGCTGTCGGTGATCTGCATCTGCCTGTTCATCGGGGCCATGGGCAAATCGGCACAGGTGCCGTTGCACGTGTGGCTGCCGGATTCCATGGAAGGCCCGACGCCGATCTCGGCACTGATCCATGCCGCGACCATGGTCACCGCCGGTATCTTCATGGTGGCGCGCATGTCGCCATTGTTCGAGTTGTCCGAGACCGCACTGTCGTTTGTCATCGTGATCGGCGCCATCACCGCCTTCTTCATGGGGCTGCTGGGCGTGGTACAGAACGACATCAAGCGCGTGGTGGCCTATTCAACACTGTCACAGCTGGGTTACATGACCGTGGCGCTGGGCGCCTCCGCCTATGCCGCGGGTATCTTCCACCTGATGACGCACGCCTTCTTCAAGGCCCTGCTGTTCCTGGGCGCCGGTTCCGTCATCATTGCCATGCACCACGATCAGGATATCCGCAACATGGGCGGCCTGCGCAAGTACATGCCCATCACCTGGATTACCGCCCTGATCGGTTCGCTGGCCCTGATCGGGACACCGTTCTTTTCCGGTTTCTATTCCAAGGACACCATTATCGAGGCGGTGCACCACGCCAACATCCCGGGCGCCGGCATTGCCTACTGGGCAGTGCTGCTGAGTGTGTTCGTCACCGCCCTGTACAGCTTCCGCATGTACTTCCTGGTGTTCCACGGCAAGCCGCGCATGGATGACCATACCCGTGAACACCTGCATGAAACGCCGTGGGTTGTGACAGTACCGCTGATTCTGCTGGCGATTCCTTCCGTATTTTCCGGATTCTGGATAGACCCGGTGGCGCTTGGGAATTACTTTGACGGCGTGATCTACGTCAGTCCCGAGCATCCGGGGCTGGCGCATGTGGCCGAGCATTTTCACGGTGCCTTCAGTTTTGTGCTGCACGCCCTGCAGGGTCCCGCGGTGTATCTCGCCGCACTCGGTGTGTGGGCGGCCTGGTATATCACCCTCAAGAACCCGGGTTTTGCAGCCAATATGCAGCAACGTTTCAACGGGCTCTACCAGCTGCTGGTCAACAAGTACTACGCCGATGACTTCAACGAAGTGGTGTTCGCCGGCGGTGCGCGCGGGGTAGGGCAGTTGCTTTGGAAGGTTGGTGATGTGCTGATTATCGACGGCCTGATCGTCAATGGCAGCGCCAAAGTGGTCGGCTGGACGGCCGGTGTGGTCAGAAAAATCCAGACCGGTCACCTCTATACCTATGCCTTCACCATGATTATCGGACTGTTGCTGATGCTGTCCTGGTTTGTATTCAAGTCACCGGGGGGCGCGCAATGACCGATTATCCACTGCTCAGCCTGCTGGTGTGGTTGCCGATTGCCGGTGGTGTGGCACTGCTGGTGATGGATGCCATGGGCAACACGGCCTGCCGCCAGACGGCACTGCTGGTATCCATCGTCACCTTCCTGTTGAGCATCGGGCTGTACACCGGTTTTGACATCACCACGGCAACGATGCAGTTCCAGGAAAATATTCCCTGGATCGATGCCTTTAACGCCAACTACCATCTCGGTGTCGACGGCATTTCCATGCCGCTGATCATCCTGACCACGTTTACCACCGTGCTGGTAGTGCTGGCCGGCTGGCAGGTGATCCAGAACAAGACGGCACAGTACATGGCGGCCTTCCTGATAATGGAAGGTTTGATGGTCGGTGTGTTTGCCGCACTCGATGCCGTACTGTTTTATGTCTTCTGGGAAGCGATGCTGGTACCGATGTTCCTGATTATCGGTATCTGGGGCGGCCCGAACCGGGTCTACGCCACCATCAAGTTCTTCCTGTATACCTTCTTCGGTTCGGTGTTCATGCTGGTGGCGCTGATCTATATGTACCTGAAGTCGGGCAGTTTCAGCATTCTTGATTTTCACCTGCTGCCGATGTCCATGACCGAGCAGGTGCTGATCTTCATTGCCTTCCTGCTGGCGTTTGCCGTGAAGGTGCCGATGTGGCCGGTGCACACCTGGTTGCCGGATGCGCACGTGGAAGCACCCACCGGCGGTTCCGTGATCCTGGCGGCGATCATGCTGAAGATTGGCGGTTACGGCTTCCTGCGTTTCAGCCTGCCGATCACCCCGGATGCCAGCCATGCGCTCGACTGGCTGATTATCCTGATGTCGCTGGTGGCGGTGGTGTACATCGGTTTTGTCGCGCTGGTGCAGCAGGACATGAAGAAGCTGATTGCCTATTCATCCATAGCCCACATGGGCTTCGTCACGCTGGGTATCTTCCTGGTCTTTACCCTGGTGGACAAGAATGGTTCATTGCAGGGTGCGGCGCTGGGTATGGAGGGCGGTGTCGTACAGATGATATCGCACGGCTTTATCTCCGGCGCGCTGTTCCTCTGTGTCGGGGTCCTGTATGACCGCATGCACAGCCGGCAGATCAACGACTACGGCGGTGTGGTCAATACCATGCCGGTGTTTGCGGCCTTCATGGTGTTTTTTGCCATGGCCAACTCGGGCCTGCCGGGGACCTCCGGTTTTGTCGGTGAATTCATGGTGATCCTGGCGAGCTTCAAGGCGAACTTCTGGTTTGCCTTCCTGGCTGCGACCACGCTGATCCTGGGTGCCGCCTACAGCCTGTGGATGGTCAAGCGCGTGGTGTTCGGTGATGTTGCCAATGACAATGTGCAGGCGCTTGAAGATGTCAATGCCCGCGAGTTAGTCATTCTGGCGACACTGGCCGGTGCGGTGTTGCTGTTCGGCCTCTGGCCGGCACCCCTGCTTGAAGTCATGCATGCCAGCGTGGATAACCTGCTGGCACATGTGTCTGTTTCCAAACTGCCGGTGCAGGAAACCGGTGTGGCGCTGCTGCACGCAGTGCAGCCCTGAGACGAGATAACGATGAGCATTCCATTATCTGATTTTTCGCTGCTGGCGCCCGAGATATTTTTGCTGTCCATGGCCTGCGTTATCCTGGTCGTGGAAGCCTTCGTGGGAAAGCAACGGCCAGACATCAGTTATATTCTTTCGCAACTGACCCTGCTGCTGACCGCGCTGCTGACCTGGAACATGCTGGACACCGAAAGGGTAGTGGTGCTTGGTGGTACCTTCATACATGACCCGATGGCGGCGCTGTTAAAGACCAGTATTTTCCTCGTTGTCATCGGTGCCTTTGTCTATGCGCGCAGCTTCCATACCTCCAAAGGTCCGCTGCGTGGTGAATATTACGTGCTGGGCCTGTTTGCCGTTCTGGGTATGATGGTGATGGTCTCGGCGCACAGCCTGTTGACCATCTACCTCGGGCTGGAACTGCTGTCACTGTCGCTGTATGCGATGGTCGCCTTTGACCGGGATTCATCAGCAGCCTCCGAGGCCGCCATGAAGTATTTTGTGCTGGGAGCGTTGGCATCCGGCATGCTGTTGTACGGCATGTCGATGCTGTACGGCGCCACCGGCAGCCTGGACCTGGCAGAGATTGCACAGGTACTCGCCACACCTGGCGAGAACGGCATGATCCTGATCTTTGGCCTGTGTTTTATCGTGGTGGGGCTGGCCTTCAAGTTTGGCGCCGTGCCGTTCCACATGTGGGTGCCTGACGTCTATGACGGTGCCCCTACGGCCGTCACCCTGTTTATTGGCAGTGCACCCAAGATTGCGGCCTTTGCCATGGCCATGCGGCTGCTGGTGGAGTCCATGGGCAGTCTATCGGTCGACTGGCAGGCCATGCTGGTCATTCTGTCCGTGTTGTCACTGGCACTGGGTAATGTCATTGCCATTGCACAGACCAGTATCAAGCGCATGCTCGCCTATTCAACCATCTCCCATGTCGGCTTCCTGCTGCTGGGTATCCTGGCAGGGACGGCGGAAGGCTACTCAGCCTCCATGTTTTATGCCATCACCTATGCACTGATGGCCATTGGCGGCTTTGGCATGATTATCCTCATCAGCCGTGCCGGTTATGAGGCCAACCTGCTGGAGGATTTCAAGGGCCTGAATGATCGCAGCCCGTGGTTTGCCTTCATGATGCTGATCCTGATGTTCTCCATGGCAGGCGTTCCGCCGACCGTCGGTTTCTATGCGAAGCTTTCCGTGCTCCAGGCCATCATTCATGTTGACATGGTGTGGCTGGCGCTGGTCGCGGTGTTCTTTTCCATTATCGGTGCGTTCTACTACATTCGTTTGATCAAACTGATGTACTTTGACAAGCCAGCAACCGAGGCGCCGCTGGCCGTCAGTACCGATATGCAGATGGCCATCAGCCTGAACAGCCTGCTGGTACTGGGGCTTGGGTTGTTCCCGGGTGGTTTGCTGGCCCTGTGCGCCAGCGTGCTCTCCTGACGGCGACCCTGTGACCACACAAATCGTGGTCTTGCTGCTGCCGTGGTCAGGTGATCGCCTGTTCGCTTTCCGGACGCCTGTATGTGGAGCCAGCCGCCAGAGAGGCCGGTAATAGCATTGTTTTTCTGTTTAGACCCGATTCGGGGTTGAAATTCGGCTGCGCTCTCGTTACACTCCTCGGCCGTTGATGCGGGGTGGAGCAGTCTGGCAGCTCGTCGGGCTCATAACCCGAAGGTCGTAGGTTCAAATCCTACCCCCGCTACCAATTTTCTCAATGCCTGTTCAGGCGCTTGTGTATTATCCCGCTGGTGTTGTAGTGATTTTGGGGCTTTTGGGTATATATAGAATCTTTTGATGTGGAATTGTGTGGCAAAGCCTCTACAATGCCGCCAAATTGCTATAGACAAACCCCCGGCTTGCTACGTTTTGCAGCGAGAGGGTTTTTCACCAGACAAAACTATACGGAAGAACTGATATGTCAATTTTCGAAAAGACCAGGCACTGCACCAAGCGCTTTCCATGCCGGTTCAAGCTGGCACTGATGGTGTGTTCCATAGCCATTGTCATCTCGATTGCCACGGTGCCCTTCATCTATAACATGGCATAGGGCAGGGCAGGGCGGTTCGCGCTCGTCTGCTTACCCCCCCTCAGCCTGACATCACGGCAACGCCCGTTCCCGAGGCTGCTTCCGTGTCACTGCCAGCGCCGGTGTGCCTATGAAATCTTGACGACGATGTCATGCAATATTTCACCGGCTCGTGCCAGACGGTCGGAAGCATTGGACATGTGGCGGTAGATTTCCCGGTGCTTGAAGATGTCGATAACCAGGGTAACGGCCGTTGCCTTGGTGTCTGACTCCTGATTCTCCAGCATGGCTACGTAGCCTTCTTCCCGGAATAATTCGCCCAGTGCCCTGCGATAGACCTTTTCAGAACTGCGCTCCGCCTTGCGTGCGGCTTGAGCATCCTCGTCTGCCTGGTTCGGGTTTGTCGAGAGCTTGTGATATCCCCGCTGCAGGGCATAGGCGCCTTCTTTCAGTAACACTGCAAGTTCCAGCATATACTTGTCAGGCTTCACCTTCAGTACTTCAATTTCCCGTGTGGTCGTCTTGGCGTAATTGACGATGTGGTCAAGAGTGGCTATCGCGCGATAAATATCCTCGCGATCCATGGGGGTGGAAAACGACTTGCTGAGGATGTCGGTATTTCTTGCCTTGAGTTCGTCACCGCGTTTTTCCAGTGCCCGCACCTGTTTGGCCAGGGCCTTGTCGCCCTTTTCCATGAACTGCACAAAGACCTCCATCGCCTCGACTGCCAGATCGCACTGCTCATTGAGCAGGGAATAGAAATCCGGCATACGGGGGAATACCCTGTCTACCAAACGGGTCACTACCGAGTCATTGCTAGTGCTCATTGTTGTCTTCTCCATGCAAGAGGGGCTGTCATACAGCCAGTCTATTGATAAATATAAAAACGGGCTAGGCCACGCCTGTCAACAGATGTACCAGGTAATAACTGACAATGGCCACCGTGGCCGCACCGGGGATGGTGATGATCCAGGTCTTGAGGATTTCGCGTGCCTTGCCCCAGCGAACCGCCTTGGGCCGCTCCGATGCGCCAATCCCCATGATGGACGAGCTTACCACATGGGTGGTTGACACCGGTGCGCCGATCATCGAGGCAGCGAAGATCACCGATGCGGATGTTAATTGCGCATCAAATGCATGCAGCGGGCGCACCTTGTAAATGCCAAATCCAACGGTGCGGACAATGCGCCAGCCACCGGACATGATACCCAGGGTGATTGCGGTCGCGCAGGAAAGAATGACCCAGAACGGTACCTCAAACTCCGTAATGAAGCCGCCCAGTAACAAAACCAGCGTGATGATACCCATACTTTTCTGGGCATCGTTGGCGCCGTGCGAGAAGGCAAGACCGGCTGACGTGAAAAACTGGACGCGGCGCAAGTACTTGTTGGCAACGGGTGTTGCAGCCCGCAACAGGAACTTCATCAATCGATGGATCATGAATCCGGCCCAGAAACCGATAATCGGCGAGAGCACCAGGGCTATCAGTACCTTGGTTACCCCTGTGAAATGGCCCTGGGCCAGCTCGGTAAAGCCCCACGCCACATGGTCAACACCGGCTGACACCACCACGGCACCCACCAGGCCTCCCACCAGTGCATGGGACGATGAGGACGGGATGCCGAACCACCATGTCCCCAGATTCCAGGTGATGGCTCCGATGATGCCACACAGGATAATCGCCACGGCGTCCAGTGATTGCAGTGAACCGACATCGACAAATTTGCCGATGGTGTTGGCAACAGCGGTACCACCGAGTAACGGCCCCAGGAATTCAAAAGTCGCAACAATGATGACGGCCTGTACAGGCGTCATGGCACGGGAGGCAATAACTGTCGCGATGATGTTGGAGGCATCATGAAAGCCGTTGGTGTAATCGAATATCAACACCACGATGACCGCTATAACGGCGAGCGTCACCAGAGCATCCATACCTCCTCCTTAAACTGTGGTTGTATCGGCAGTATGCGCTGCCGGTTTTCAGGTTTCTGCGGATTGACATAAAAACAGCACGGCTGACCTGTGCGAGACCGCTCAGAACGCTTTGTCAGTCATTACCGTGGCAGACGTTGCAGGTGATAATCTGTGCGCACTTCCCCGCCGGGAAACGCGGCATGTTACATCAAGCTATCCCGGCAGCGCTATTATTTATTGCCAGTGTTTTAATGTTCCGGGTCTGCATCTTTATTAAAGGTCGCGCAAGCTATCGATGCTGAACGGGGCTTCAGGTTCTGTTATCCGAAGGAATTTCCACCACGAATCTCTTGCTCTTGTGCCGATGTTTCTAGACATATAGGGATTATTTGCTACCTTGAAATGAAGAATGGAGTTCAGGCTGAATAAAGGAACAAACGGAGTTGCAGTCATGTTGACGTGCCAGGGCGAATGGCTCGGGGCTGACAAATGGTTGAAAAAGATAGTAATACCAGGGGCGCTGCAGCAGGTTATGTTTTTATGAAAGAAGTTTTTGCGGGATTGAGCCAGTTAGTCGCCATTCATTTAGCCCGGTATTCGACATTAACCCGACTCGGGAGGGAAGCATGTTAAATCAAAGCACAGGCCTGGAATTTAATAGCAAGGGCTATCTGGTTGATTTTGAGGCGTGGAACAGGGAATTTGCTATAGAGCTGGCAAAAGAACATGGTGTGGAGTTGACGGATTGCCATTGGCTTATTATTAATTTTTTAAGGGACTATTACCTGGAATACGATATGGCCCCCGAACCCCGAGAAATCATTAAAAGGCTTAGCAAGCAAATCAACCCTGCCGCGCCATGCACCAGGAAGCACCTGGAAGGCCTGTTTGCGCAGGGCGGTTGCGAACTGGCCTGCAAGATAGCCGGATTACCAAACTGCCATTGCAGGGGGGTGTAATACGACCGCCTGTTTGACGGCTGTATCTACCGGAAAGTCCATGCGTTTATTCATGTAAGAGCCTCCTGAGATGGCGGCAAGCTGCCGGTTATGGTTGGCGCCGCAAGGCAAAAGGTGCCAGGCAAAACGATGTCCTGATTCGACCTGCCAGGCTTGACAGTTTCGCATAAACGACAACCCGCCAGCCTCCGCGGATGAATTACCAGCGTTTCGCCTGAGTGCGCTCATCAGTAAATCAACCGGTATGTGGTGTGCCGGAAAGCCCGGGTGAATCAGGAAGCCTTGCTCTGCAGGATGGCACGAACAGTCTCTGCGGCATTTTCCAGTTGTCGAACGCGTTTCCACAACCTGTCGGGTGAATTCTCATAGATAGCGAGTAGTTCAGCCGCGGCGACCCAGAATAACTCACGCCGTTTCTTGAACCGGCCGACCTTGTCGGCCGCCCATTCCCGGTTCAGTACCTCGATATCCCGGTACGGGAATTCGATAAAGAAGGTTTGCCAGGATTTCGGGCGCAGGGGGTTCCCTGGTGCCCGTCTGCAACACCATTCCGGATGAACCTCCAGGGTTACATCAAACAGGGCCTCAAGGATGGGTATCTGACTCCTGACCCTTTCAGCAGTGCGGCTTGCCTGCTGTACATCAGCGGAGAAATACATGGTTTCGGTCTCCTCGATAAACTCCCGTATGGCCGTCCCCCGGTAGTCCTCACCTGCTCCCAGCCCACCTCCAAAGTCAATGAGATGGCCTGCCTTTCTACCCGAAAAGGTAGTTTGGAACAAAAAGTAAACCTTGCCGTCGCTTACAGCGAAGGGTATTACACCCGCACCCATCTCTTGTTCACCTGAGCCATTTCAAATAGCTGACTGTCTGAGTCTAGTCCGGTCTGCGTCATATGGAAGCAACAATGACTCCTGTTGACAGGATTGCTAATATAGCAGCCGCAATGTCACAGGCGGAGTCAAAGATACTGGGCAGGGAAGACCTGCCGGAATATGTCACGGCCATCGTGGTCATTATAATCTCTCTCGGTTTATATGCCTTCATCAGGTTAACAGGGGAAGTGGTAGATGGCGAGACGCTGGGGTTTGATCAGCAATTGCTGTTGATGTTACGCAACCCGGCGGATCTTGCCGATCCGCTTGGTCCGCAATGGCTTGAGGTTATTGTTCGTGATTTGACGGCACTGGGGGGAGCAGTCACCCTCGGGATGCTGACCATTGCCGTATGTGGCTATTTCTGGTTGCAGCACAGGCACCGTATGGCACTCTTCGTAGTGCTTGCAATGGCGGGAGGATCACTCTTCAATGGCCTGCTCAAGGGATTCTTCGAACGTCCCCGGCCTGATCTGGTCCCGCATGCAACCGCAGCAGCCATGAGCAGCTTTCCCAGTGGACATGCAATGATGTCGACTGTGGCATATTTAACGCTGGGGGCGCTGCTGGCACATGCCAGCAACAGGACCCGTATCAAGCTCTATATTCTCGGCTGGTCATTGCTGCTGACCATTCTGGTTGGGGTCAGCAGGGTTTACCTCGGTGTCCACTGGCCGACGGATATCATTGCCGGCTGGATTGCCGGTGGTGTCTGGGCGTTGCTCTCGCTGCTTGTCTGCCGCTGGTTTTTGTATGATTCACCGGTTTCTTCGGGATCAGGGTAAAGCTCCGCTGGAGCTGAAGCGACATGGCACACACTATCCGCTACAGTGAATATCTGCGTAATGCCTCACTGATTGAGCGCCATATCAGCTATAACCTGCTTACGCCCGAAGTAAGCTTTGATGCCAACGGGAAAGTCATTCCCTACGTTGCGCCACCGGTTACCCTAAGCACGCTGGATGTCTTCCGGCTCATCAAGACCCATCTCCAGGGCCGTTTCATGGAACAGTTCAGAGTGGTGATCCCGCTGGCAGCCTACCTGATCCTGTTCCTGATCTTTATCCTGAATCAGCGTGTCAGTGCCCCCTGGAGCATGGCGTTCGGGTTGTTTGGCGTGGTTGTTGGATTGATGTTGTTCATGGAGGGGCTGAAACTGGGGCTGATGCCGCTCGGTGAAACGATCGGTAACACACTGCCACGCAAGTCGTCGCTGCCGGCAGTACTGACGGTGGCCTTTGTCCTGGGGGTGGGAGTCACCTTCGCCGAACCGGCTATCGGTGCGCTGCAGACCGCCGGTCAGCTTGTTTCGGTGGAAGCAGCACCCTATCTGTACACCATTCTCAACCACTGGACCGGTGCCCTGGTGCTGGTGGTCGGTTGCGGCGTGGGCCTCGCCGCCGTACTGGGTACCCTGCGTCTCATCTATGGCTGGAGCCTCAAGCCCATGATTTACTTCACCCTGGTACCGGCACTGGGCCTGTCCCTGTATGCCTCGGTCCATCCCGAACTGCGTAAGGTGCTGGGGCTGGCGTGGGATTGCGGCGCAGTAACCACCGGCCCCGTCACCGTACCACTGGTCCTCTCCCTGGGCATTGGTATCGCTACTGCGACCGGGAAGGGCAACGCGACCCTTTCCGGTTTTGGTATCGTCACGCTGGCCTCCCTGTTTCCCGTTATCAGTGTGCTGGGGCTGGCCCTGTATGTCGCATCCTCCGTTTCCGCCGAGGCCATCATTTTCGCAGCCGCGACCGGCAGTCCGGCTACGGCCACGCTGGCCTGGTACGAATCCACACCCGGCAGGGAAATTCTGCTTGGCCTGCGCGCCATTCTGCCGCTCGTCCTGTTCCTCTATCTGGTGATGAAACTGATACTGGGTGAAAAGATCAGGCATGCCGGCATGATCGGCTATGGCGTCGTCCTGGCACTTGCCGGCATGTGTATCTTCAATATGGGGCTGACCTACGGACTATCCAGGCTGGGCAGCGAATCAGGCAGCCTGTTACCGGCGGCGTTTACCCAAATTGCTGCGGTTGAAACCTCACCGCTCTATTTCTATATCCTGGGCCTCATCCTGGCACTGTTATTTGCGTGGTTTCTCGGCTTTGGCGCCACCCTTGCTGAGCCGGCACTGAATACCCTCGGATTCACCGTGCAGAATCGCACGCAGGGTTTATTCAAAAAATCCTCGCTGATGTATGCAGTGTCCAGTGGCGTCGCATTCGGCATCGCCCTGGGCCTGGCAAGGATCATCTTTGACCTGCCTCTTGCCTGGTTGCTGCTGCCGACCTACCTGCTGGCTGTGGTGCTCACTATCTTTTCCAGCGAGGACTTCGTCAACATTGCCTGGGACAGTGCCGGGGTGACCACCGGCCCCATTACGGTACCGCTGGTGCTGGCCATGGGGCTGGGTGTGGGCGATGCGGTTCATGTTGTGGAAGGCTTCGGCATGCTGTCAATGGCCTCCATCGGTCCCATTATTGCTGTGCTGGCAACCGGCCTGTGGATTCGCATGAAGACACGCCTGGAGACGGAAGTCACAGTAGCCGCGGTAAATACCTGATGAGGATACAAACAAACGCATGATGACAGGCAGAGCAGGACATACCATCACCCTGTTGACCGATGTGCGGTTAATAACCTGCATCGTGCAGCGCGGCCTGGGCGACATCATCGTCAATGCCGCCCAGGAAGCAGGCGCCCAGGGCGCGACCATCTTTTATGCCAAGGGCAGCGGCGTCAGGGAGCGGCTTGGCATACTCGGCGTTGCCGTGGAAGTCGAAAAAGAAGTGGTCAATATCGTAGTCTCCAGCGAACAACTGGAAACGGTATTCAACAATATCTACCTGGCCGGCCAGCTGGATACCCCGGGCATGGGATTCATGTACGTTACGCCGCTGGAAAAGGCGGCCACCTATATCCCTGAAGAACTGTTGAAACAGCTGGAAAGGCAGCATCCCGGGGATTTCACATGAACCGGTTGCCGGATTTTCCAGCTGCAAAAATCATTACCTGCATCCTGCCGGATGAAGGCCAGGACATGGCGCTGCTGAAGGCGCTGCGCAGAGAGAAAGGTGTGATTACGGCAAATACCTTTCAGTCCCGGGGTTTCGGTCTGCAGTTGCGCAGGAGATACATGGGTAAACGCCAGGTCGCCGCCTATTCGGTACGGGTGGTCACGGTCGTGGTGCGGGCAGACCAGGCCGATGATTTATTCGAATATATTTTCTACCGGGTTAATTTCGACCACTCCTGTCCCGGCCTCATCTATCAGGGAAACCTGCTGGCAGTCACACCCTACACCCTGCCTGCCGGCGTGCTGGAAGAAAAGGGCGAGTAATCCTGAGCAGCCACTGTCATCATGAAGTATGCAGGATACGCCGCGCCATGCTCGGCACATCCCTACATTCTGTTGCATGCAACTGCATATTCATGACTACTTCATTCCAGCCAGGTGTTCGCCAGGCCCCTGTTTTCCGGAAAATAAATCCGTCCCCTTTTTGTCTGTTGAAATTTGTTATCCTAGGGCCACTGCAACGCAAATAGGGCGGACCTGAGACTATGGAATCTGCTGTACACCAGGAAGGTTTGTATCTGATTTTGATCAGTGTACATGGCCTGATCAGGGGGCATGACCTCGAACTGGGCAGTGATGCCGATACCGGAGGGCAGACCAGGTACGTGGTGGAGCTTGCCCGCGCGCTGGGACAGTGCCCACAGGTAGCACGGGTAGATCTGCTTACCCGTCGCATTCTTGATGCGCAGGTCAGTGACGACTACGGGCTTTCCCTGGAGCCACTCGATGAAAGGGTGCAGATTGTGCGCCTGGATGCCGGCCCAGATGAGTATATCGTCAAGGAGCAGCTGTGGGATCATCTTGACAGCTTCGCCGACCGGGCCCTGGAATATGTGCGCGAGCTGGGCAGAAATCCACACCTGATTCATTCCCACTATGCCGATGCCGGTTATGTCGGCACGCGCATGGCGAATATGCTCGGGGTGCCGCTGGTGTATACCGGGCATTCACTGGGACGGGTCAAGCGACGGCGCCTGCTGGCACACGGACTGAAGCGGGATGTGATCGAGGAACGCTACAATATGTCGCGGCGCATCAATGCCGAGGAGGAGACGCTGGGTGCGGCCGAGCTGGTGATCACCAGTACCTCCCAGGAAATCGAGGAACAATACGAGCTGTATGATTATTACCAGCCACAGAGTATGCGCGTCATACCGCCCGGTACCGACCTGCAATGTTTTTACCCGCCGGATGGCAGCGAACGTGACAGCGAGATCTTTTCGGGAATAGCGCGTTTCCTGAGTCAGCCGGACAAACCCATGATCCTGGCGCTGTCCCGGCCGGATGCTCGCAAGAATATCGCGACCCTGGTGGATGCCTACGGGGAATCCGCTGAACTCCAGCAAGCCGCCAACCTGGTAATTATCGCGGGAAACCGCGAAGATATTGCCGATATGGAGGAGGGGGTGCAGGATGTCCTGACCGATATTTTCCTGCGCATCGACAAGCATGACCTGTATGGCAGGGTGGCCTATCCCAAACATCACCGGGCTGATGATGTACCTGTTATCTACCGGTTGGCCGCTGCCTCCCGTGGTGTGTTTGTCAATCCGGCACTGACCGAACCCTTCGGCCTGACCCTGATAGAAGCAGCGGCCAGCGGCTTGCCGATTGTCGCGACCGAGGACGGTGGTCCGGTCGACATTATCAACAATTGCAATAACGGCCTGTTGATAGACCCGCTGAACAAGATGCAGATCATTAACCGGTTGCTCGGGATGCTGGGTGATATGTCCACCTGGCAGGCACATGCGGACAACGGACTTGCCGGGGTGCGCCGGCATTATTCCTGGACGGCACATGCAGAAACCTATTTGCAGGCCATAGCACCGCTACTGGAACGTGGTGAAAAGGTAGCGCGGCGCCAGCTGCCGCAGCGTTCGCGCATGTATCACGATCGCACCATCATTACCGATCTCGACCAGAATCTGCTGGGTGATCCGGAATCGCTGGCCGATTTCGTCGATGTCATCAAGGCGAACCGTAAATGCACCACGTTTGCCATTGCTACCGGGCGGCGTCTTGATGATGCCCTGCGAACCCTCAAGCGTTACGGTATACCACAGCCGGATCTGCTGATCACATCGCTCGGTACGGAGATCCATTATGCACCGCGCCTGACCGCCGATACCGGCTGGTCGCTGCATATCGATCATTACTGGAATCCCAAGGCGGTGCGCCGTATTCTCGCCGATGTGCCGGGCCTCAAGTTGCAGCCGAGCAAACAACAAAGTCGTTTCAAGATCAGCTATTTCATCGATCCGGCGAGAGCGCCGGATACCGATGAAATCAACAGTCTGTTGCATCGCAACGAACAGACCGTCAACGTATTTTATTCCTTCGGCCAGTTTCTCGACATCGTGCCGGTGCGTGCCTCCAAGGGCTTTGCATTGCGCTGGTTTGCAGACCAGTGGGATATTTCGCTGGACCATGTGCTGGCGGCCGGTGGTTCCGGAGCCGATGAGGACATGATGCGCGGCAATACCCAGGCTGTGGTGGTCTCCAACCGGCATCATGAAGAGCTGTCCAAGCTCACCGATGTCGAGCGTATCTACTATGCGCAACAGCCCTATGCGGCCGGCATCCTGGAAGCTATCAAGCACTACAAGTTTCTTGATACCTGTGGCGTGTTGCCGGAATGAATGCGCGACTGATAATTTGCATTGACCTGGACCGGACGCTGTAGGCTGCGGTACTGGGGCATCGGACCGCACTGTACCTGCTGGCACATGGTGGCTTTCAGGGTATGAACGGTAAATACAGTACCGGAATTCTCGAGGGGCTGGCCCATTTTCTGCCGGCATCCAGCGACTTTCTCGACCCGAAAAAAGGACATGACTGATATGAAGAATGCACATCCAGTGGTGTTTGGCGAGGTCCTGTTCGACCGCTTTCCCGACGGACATGTCGTGCCGGGTGGAGCCCCCTTTAACGTGGCCAGGCACCTGCAGGCATTTGGCAGGGGGCCGCTGATGATCTCCCGGGTCGGCAATGATGCGCTGGGGCGCACTATCCGGCAGATAATGGAAGACTGGTCAATGGCACTGCCTGGCTTGCAGCTCGACAGTCAGCATCCCACCGGCACCGTGGATGTGAGTTTTCACGCCGACGAACCATCCTATGACATCGTCGACCAGTGTGCCTATGATTTCATCGATGCGGCACTGTTGCCGCCCTTGCCCGAATGCGGCGTGCTCTATCACGGTAGCCTCGCTCTGCGTAACCCGGTATCAAGGCAGGCACTGCAACGCTTGCGCCGGGAAGGTGATCTGGCGGTGTTTGTCGATGTCAATCTGCGTGCACCCTGGTGGCAACGAGAGGCGGTGCTGGCCATGCTGCAACAGGCCCGTTGGGCCAAGTTGAATGCCGACGAGCTTGCCTGCCTGTGTCCGGAAGCGGGCAGCCTGGAGGAGCGCGCACGTTACCTGCTGGCAAGCCATGAGCTGGAGTGGCTGGTGGTTACACTGGGGGCGGCGGGGGCTCAGGCATTCACGGCTGCTGCTGAAACCCTGAGTATTGCGCCGGTACAGACTACTCCAGTCGCTGATACCGTCGGTGCCGGTGATGCCTTTGCCAGTGTTTTGCTGCTTGGTTTGTTGCTGGACTGGCCCATGCAACAGACTCTGCAACGTGCCCAGGCATTTGCCTCGGCCATTGTCGGCGTGCGCGGTGCCACGGTGTCCGATGCCGGTTTTTATGAAAATAATTGTGCGGACTGGGGACTTTTATGAGCTTGAACGGCGCTTACCTGGAATCCCTGCAGACGTACCTGAAGCAGAAACGTCAGGATGCCCATCGCGTGATTCATCGCTTCCGTGAGCAGGGTCAGA
>Ga0316190_10000325_pt1 | contig 32717 bp, 22 predicted proteins | sample Eddworburrow2_MG_FD_204929 | JGI IMG/M metagenome (GOLD analysis project Ga0316190, IMG submission 204929) | Coastal sediment microbial communities from Maine, United States - Eddy worm burrow 2 | ecosystem: Environmental > Aquatic > Marine > Coastal > Sediment | place: USA: Maine | collected... | reverse complement strand
TTGTCTCCCATACCCGCAGGCGGGAGTCCACAATGGAGCCATCATGGCAGCTGTAGCACATCATCTCGGTTGCCACGACCTTCTCTTCCGTGAAATCCAACAGGTACTCCCTCTTCTGCTCACCTTCAAAATCGTCAACCCAGCGAAGATGACACATGGAGCACTCTTTAGTGGCCTTCTGCTGAGCGGGGGCAGCCACTGCTGTCACTGATGATGCCAGCAGCATCACTAACAGCAGGAGTGGCCAGATCAATCGATATCTCATTCTGAGCCGACCTTGAAGACGCTGACCCGGTTGGCAAACATCTCAACCACGTACAGTAGCCCCGCTTCATCCACATACAGCCGCGTAGGCGTCATGAAGCGCCTGACCTTGGCCTGTTCGTCGCTCAACACCGCCTGAAAGTTGCCCGCCTTGTCGAATACCTGGATGATGCCCAGGTAGGAGTCCGCCACATAGACCTGGCCCTTGGCATCCACCGCCACGCCCTTGGGCCGGAACAGTTCACCCTTCTCCACACCCCAGCCACCGATGTCGTTACCAAAGCCCCACTTCTCTTCCGGCCGGATGGTACGCACCACGGTGTTGACCACATCCACCACATAGGCGATGCCCTGGTCATCCAGGGTGATGCTGAAGGGCCAGCGAAATTGCCCCCGGTTGTGGCCCATGCCACCAATGGTGCCGATGTGATTTTTCTGGGCTAAGCCATAAGTCTCGATGCGGTGGTTTTCGTTGTCCACGACATAAAGCAGACCCCGCTCGTTATCCACCGCCACATCGACCGGGTCCGGCTCTTTCATGCCCTCATTATGGGGGAGCTCAATCTGGGATTGGTAGGCGCCCTTGTTGTCGTAGATCTGAATGCGGCTGTTACGGGTATCGGCAATATAGATGCGTCCCTTGGCATCCTGGGCCATGCCCAGGGGCATATCAAGCTCAGCCTCACCATTGCCGCCCAGGCCGAAGGTGCCGAGAAATTTGCCGTCCTGATCATAGATGACGACCCGGTTGGAGACCCCATCCAGCACCAGTACCCGTTTGTCCGGGGTGACCAATACATCGCTGGGATGCCTCAGCCCCAGTTCATCTCCCCCTTCGAATATCTTGACCGGTGTCGCCAGGCGCAGGTCTTTGGGGTCCAGCGCCAGGGTGGGGGACGCGATGAAAAGCAGGCAGAGACCGACGACCAGTACAAACGGCTTTACGCGGCAAACCATGCCTAACAGGCTGGCACCTGGCCAGCCATAAAAGTGGCGTGGCGCCTTATTGTCGCTGGTTCTGGAGTAATGCCGTCGCATTATCGAGAACACCTAAGGAAGATGGAACGTCTTGATTTCCTTGTCATCATGACAACCAAGACAGATACGGGCATTTCCCTTGCTGATACGCAGACGCTTATGGGAGTCGGCACCGGCATCCGCCCGGTCAGTTATCTGCACACCCAGTTCATGGGGGTTATGGCAGGTGCCGCAAAAGATGTTACCCGTCACAAGTTCGAGCGGCAGGATGGCCTCTTCCTCTGAAACCATTTTATTGGCCATGCGCGCATCCGGCGCACTGGAGTGATAGACAGGCGTGCCATCATTTTCATAGCCCATGACACAACCCACGGCGTAGGCATCATCCGTGTGGCAGCGCAAACAAAGCTGATCAAAATGCTCCTCGTTAAAGGAGACATCCGCGATGCTCTTCGCCACTTTCCGGTCTGGTGTAATGTTATGGCAGTAGGTACACACATCGGTGTTGAGTTCACCCTCATCGTTGATCTGATCATGGGGGTTCAACTTCTTGTATTTAGAGGGATCATGGCAGTTGTAGCAGAGGTCCGTTCGCTTCTCATAGGGAGCACCACGATGAAACAGCCGGTTCTGCTCCTTGCGATCGAACTCCTCACTGAGACATTGGTAGGAGATTTCATGACACACCGCGCAGGTCACACGACCACCATCATCCAGGCCAGAGCGAAAACCCTCCGGCATCTTATCGAACATAGTCCTAGGTGGAATCATGCCTGAGGCATGAATATACCTATCCTTTGAGATAGTTGCATGGCAACGGTTACAAAGCGCAATAATATTTCCATTAAAGCGCAGAGAGACAAACCCTCCCTTTTTTGGGATCTTCTCATGACACTCCAAACACAGTGCCTTATCAGTGGCCCAGTGGGGATTGGGATAACCTCCCTCTTCCGCATGCAGGGGAGCAAAGACCAGCCACAGCAACAGCCCGGCTGCCCATACCCATATCCCCTTGCCAACTCCGCCTCTCATCATGAACCCTCTACTTCGCGCCCCACGCCATCAGGTAACCATTGATGGTCCCAATATAGAGACGATCACCCACCACCGCCGGGGAGGCATGAAAGCCATCCTCCGGTAAAACCTCTTTCCAAAGCTCCTTGCCGCTACGCGTATCAAAGGCCACCAGTTCACCCCATTCGCTGCCAACATAGCCCACGCCATCCGGCCCAACCACTGGGGTGGCGCTGATCGGCCCTTGCATGTCCTTTGACCAGACACGCTCCCCATCTGCTTCACGAAACACGGTCAGTATCCCATCCTTCGAACCCACATAGACCTGGCCACCGGCAACTACCGGGGAGGCATAGATCCAGTCGTCCACTGCCGCCTGCCATTTCAGGCTGCCCTTTTTGGCATCCAGGGCGTAGAGATTACGGTCATAGCCACCAATATAAAGGGTGCCGTTGTAGACCACCGGCGAGGAGTAGTTGGCGGAGTGGGTCTGAAATTCCCACAGGGTCTTACCACTCTTGGCATCCAGGGCATAGACCTTGAAGCCCTTGCGGGCGGTATAGACAATGCCGTCCACCACCGCCGGGGAGGCATAGATGCCACGCCCGCTGGTCGCACGGGAGGCCAATGCCGTCACCCACAGCAGGTCGCCCTGGTCGGCCTTCACCGCATAGAAGTTCATGTCGTTGGAGCCAAAGTAGACAACCCCATCCACCACCGCCGGTGAGTTGATGATCTTACCCTTGGTTGTGTACTCCCAAACCTTTTTGCCGCTCTGCTCATCCAGGCAATAGAGGGTGCCATCCTTGCTGCCGAAATAGACACGTCCACCCACAACCGCGGCCGATGAGGTGATCTCGTCTTGGGTCTCAAAGCTCCACAGCAGTTTGCCGCTGTCCGCGTCCACGGCGAAGAACATCCCGGACAGGGTGCCGATGAATACCTTGCCAGAGGAGACCGTAGGGGAGGAAAAAATCAGATCGCCCGCATCAAACTCCCACAGCAGATTCAGCGGTGGGGCCAGGCCAGCTTCCATCTGGGAATCCCGGCTCGGACCACCCAGAAACATGGGCCAGGAGGAGGTATCCGCAGGGGCCGGGACACTGAATAGAAATCCGGTCAAAAGCAGAAGCGGCAGCAGTCGCCTGAAGCAACTGCTAACCGCCTTATTATTATGGGTAGACTGCACTTTTGTCACGCCCTGTCCGCACAAGCCAAGCCTAACTATATCATGTGTTCCCATGCCGTACAGCTTACAGGGGAGCCCTGCCCAGCCCTTTGACAGACCGGGCAGCATTCAATAGTCAGCAATTACTCGGACGTTTCTTGCTGTAGTTTTTCTTGCTCTAACGCCTTCTGCTCATTCTTGCGTCCACGGAAGGTCGCAGCCGCATCAAACATGGTTGGCAAATAGAACTTGGCGTATTTGTCGATCATGCCTGCCACCTCACCTGCTTCCAGGCGCTCGGCAACGACCGGCGTATAGAGCAACTCTTTGAAGTTCAGAATCCCCTTTTCCATATGGCAGCCATCGCAGAATATAGGCTTCTCTGAGATATCTTTATGGATTCGAACCTTGGCTTCCGCTTGCTGGTCAGCATTGAAGGTCGCACGTAGATCCATATACTCCTCAACAAAGGCCTTGTCGGTGGATTCATCAAGACGTCTGCCAATACCGTTTTCAATCTTGATGGGCACGATCATGCCACCATAATCACCGGGCTTACCGGCTAGCTCAGAAAGCTCCAGTCCGGTTTTATTATCCAGCCATTTATAGACGATTTGATCACCTTCCTCTGCCTGTATATGACAGACCTCACAGGCAGCGAAGTAGGCATGGGCATTCAGGAATGCCCGGATATCCGGCGCCTTGGAGTGAGGATAGTTACCATGACACTTCAAGCAGAGCGAGAGGGAGTCGCCGCCTGCCAGTACCGCTCGGTCGACATTATGAAAATGCTCATTGGTAACCCCCGCAGCCCGGCCTGTTGCAATGCGCTCAAGCTCGGTCTGCTCTACGGATGAAACAAGCCCGGTATCAAAGGTCTCTCTAAAGAAGGTGATCCAAATCAGCCACAGGGCAAACGCCAGCAGCGACAAGAAAATGGACGCCATTAAGATATCAACCAGCAGCCTCTTAAACGGGTGCATATCACTGTGACTATGCATCTTCTTGCTTCCCCTCTGGTGCGTTTTCGTTCTCTTCTTCCAGCTTTGCCAATTCACGTTCCAGCCAGAGCGGATGCTCTTCCTTCATCAGGCTTTCAGAAATCTTGCCGTCGATAAATGCTTTATTCATGGGATATACATGTGGATTGTAATGCACGGAGAAAATATGCCCGACAATAATTGCAAGCGCTGCCAGTGTCGCTTCACCTAGATGGAAGGCATCTGCCACATCCAGATAGAACTTGGGCCAATACTGCTCAGTCCACATCATGGTGCCGGTTACAATCACAATGAACATACCGAACCAGACTGAGAAATATTCCAGCTTTTCCAGATAGGTAAAACGGTCCATGGCAGGACGATCCTTCCGGAAGCCCAGCATATACCTGACATTCTGGACGGCATCTGAGCCATCCTTCAGGTTAGGCAGCATATCCAATATCCAGCTTCTGCCCTCTTTACTGATGAAGACATAGCCAATGTGATAGATACAGACCACAGTTACGGCCACACCGGCAACGCGGTGAATTATACCGCGCCAGTAAAAGATGCTATCACCCGCACTACCAAACATATCGATAGCCCAGCGCTCACCCATCAGCATAAAACCGGTGATGATCAGCAGCGAGGTGGAAACAAAAAGGACAACATGCTGAATGCGCTGACTTACGGTAAGCCGCTCAAACATTCTTTCTTTTTTACCATGCGCGGCCATATCAATGCCCTCCCATCTTGCTGGCTCTGTGTGCAATCTTATGCTCTCTGCGTGTGGCATAAAGATCCAGCAAGCGATGCGTACCGAGACCGCCCACAACGGCAATAATCAGAACCTTATAAAATAACTTGATCATATCCAGTACCCAGGCCTGGAACTCCTGCTCGGCCTGGGACAAGGTCTCACCTTGATCGTCAACGGCAGCCACCCTGATATTGGATGGGTGCGCCTTACCTTTGTCGGCAAAGGCGGCGGTAGCCCCGGCATGGCATCCGGCTTGCTGACAGGTCTCAAGCTTTTTATCCGGATGCACCGGTGATCCTTCCGTCTTACGTGACTTAATACGGTGAGGCGAAAACCCCATCTCATAAGGGGCATGACAGTTGAGGCAGTTTGCTACCTCCTCATCCCCATAAAGAATGGCCTTACCATGGAAGGTGTCCTTGAAACCGACAACCACATCAACTTCATGGCGATCCATCTTCTCCTGATCCGCATGGCATTTACTGCAAAGCGCAACAACCTGCTTTGATGACCTGCGAGTAGATGCACGATAAAACATATGTTCGTAAAAGCGCTCTGCCCATTCCTCAGACTCGTGGCATTCCAGGCAGACCTTGAGGAACTTCATTGCTCCAACCTGCTCCTTAACCACGTTCTGATAGTTCTTATTGCTATGGCAATCCTTACAGGTTGGCAGGTCATCCTTATACTCAGACCCTGAACCCTCAGAACCATGGGCACTCTGATTCAGGTCCTCAACAATGGCCTTGTGTGAAAAATCACGCCCGGTTGAGGGATCTTTCAGGTGGCAATTAGTTGCGCAATCCACTCTCTTTACGTCGGTATGCGGTATCTCCTCCACACCTTCGTGACAGCTTTTACAGCGGAGCTTGCCATGGTAGGAGCCGCTGAAAAGTTCCTCATTGACATAGAAAATGCGCTTGACCGCTTTCAGATTTTTCTTATCTTTGGCGTAACGCCCCAGGCCAGGATACTTATGACACATGAGACAATTTTCATCGTCTGTCGCCAAGGCAGCCGAAGGCGCAAGAAAGCAGATGCACAGAGCGATAGCAATAAAGCTGATCAACCCTCTGCCCCCCATCGGTACCCATCTGCTATGGGACCTTCCATTTAGATTATGGCTCTTCATATTTAGGTCTTTGATTACCGGCCCTGCACACTATAAATGCATTAAATATCAATCAGTTAAAGGGGTTAATCTTATTTGGATGGCACTGAAGGCCCATTAACCCTACGAGTTGTCAAGTATACAGAGTTGAGCCTGACGCGGTTTTGATTTACGTCAATGAAGCCTCACCCATTATTCGAAAGAAGAACTGGATTGCAGGGATAGAAAACATTTGAAAATCCTTGTCGCACCCTCAAATGGGAACGCGACACGCCCCCCCCCAGACAATACCTCGAAGACCGACCCAGACAAGGCACCGTCAGTCCAATCACGCTGCACTATTAGGGCCTGTTAACACTCATTCAATCAGCTCTGTTGTGCCTGAAAAAGCGTCAATCTAGGCGCGAGGAGTGCAGTTTGGTTATTCCAAATAAACAACGAGTGGCGTTTTTTCAGGCGCAACCCGAAGGGCTGGGGCTATCCCCCCCCAGCGGCGTTATCACTCGCTCATGTAGAGTAACTACACTTCGCTCATTCTGCCTTGCTGGACGAAAAAATAGCCCCAGCAGAGCTGATTGAATGAGTGTTAACAGGCCCTAGGACTGACTACCCTTTTTTGGCGCCCACACATTGCGCAGAAAATAAATATTGTCGTAATTAATCAACTCAATCTTCATGACCTCATGCATTTGATTCATGCCGGGCTTATAGATAACAAAATAGTACCGCAGGTGCTTGCGCCGCTTATGGACATCCTGAAAATAGTACACCCGCTCAATGACGGCACTCTTGTTTCCAAAAAGCTTTAAGCGCGGCAGCTTTTCACTCGCATAGCTGATCTGCCGGTGCTGTTCGTCACCAGTGGCCCCTGAATACTGGGGATTGAGCAGATCACGCGCCTCGATCTGTTTCCCCTGCACCACGGCATCGAGGAATTTATCGATCAGCGCCAGGTCCCTTTTTTTCGCCGCTGCCGGTATCCGGGTTTCCACTCGCCCCTTGTCCGCTTCACTGGCATAGGCGGCCGGTATGACCCAAGACGGTTTTGGAAAAAGCCCCAGTGCACCTGCAAAAAACAAGGCGGCAATAAAATACCGGCCTGCCGGACGAACGAGTATGACCCTAAACACAGGCATTTGGCACCTGGGTTTCCATCGGCTTTGAGATTTAATCATGACTATTTCCTTATTTAAGAGACATCTGAGTCTTCTAGGGTTCATTCTTCCCTGCACCGAATCATGCCAACCCTATGGCTTACCACCAGGGGCCGGCCGCGGAACCATCTTCAGTCCACCGCCCCTGGAACTCTTGGCATGAAAATATTTATATTTCTGCAAACTGTCAAAGCCGTGGCAGTTTTTGCAGACGTTACGCGCGCTTTTGAAGCGCAGAAAACTATTCTTATTGGAGCCTTCAATATTTTTACCCGGCCCGGCACTGTGTCTGCCGGGAGCCCAAACATGGGGATCATGACAGGTTGAACAGGTTATCAAACCGGCATCAGCCTTATTGCCCTCTTGATCGAACACCGGGGCGTACTCCGTATTACCCCTGTGATGGGCCTGTGCCACGATGACATCCCTCGGATGCAGAAACTCTGTCACAACTTTCTCAGACGCTACAGCTTTATCCGCATGACAACCCAAGCACATACGCTCCTGCACCAGGTCACTGCCCTCCCCTAGCTCGCGGGCCCACAGCCGGTAGCCATCCTTTTGCGCACCATGAGGCAGATGGCAGGCCCCACACACACCTGTTTTTGTAACATCCTGCCCCAGTCGATTCTCATCCGTAGATGCCGTAATCAAAAGATCATGATCGGTATCCACTACCAGGGCCTTCTGTGTATGGCAGGTTGCACAGAGTCCGGAACCCGGCAGATTCGACTTGCGCAAAAAGCTGTTGCTCCCATCTCCCTCAAGATTTTCCCCCGGTCCGGGGCCTTCGACCTGAGGATTCCAACGATGGGGATCGTGACAGGTCGGGCAGGTAATGTCCCCGCTCACTGAGCGAAAGCCTTGAGATGTAAATAGAGGTAACTCAGTCCTTACTGCAGAATCACCAGCCTTATAGAAACCCGAAATCTCTTGTTGCAAGGTATCCTTGGCATCAAAGACACGCATATTCATGGGATGGCTTGGTCCGCGCAGCACCTTTTTTGAGGCGGCCTTCCTGCGGCCATGGCAACCATTGCAGCGTGCCTCATTCCGATTGTCTCCCGCGCCGACACTCCGACTCCACAACCCGTTACCCCAGGCATTGTGTACTACGTGGCATGCACTACAGACACCACTCTCGGTGACGGTCTGTTGATCCATATTCTTCTCATCTGGCTTGGTTACACTAAGATCATGCTCGCTTCCAACAACAAATGAATTTCTCTTATGGCAGGCTGCGCAAAGCGCAGCGGAATCATCATTGGCAATCCTCAGAAAACTAGACATGCGGTTACCTTCTACCTTCATGCTACCAGGCCCTTTCTCAGAATCCGGCGCCCAGCGGTGCACGTCATGACAGGTCGCACATGTCACTCCTCCCTCATCCGTTTTTCGTCCATCGGTCTCATAGAGGGGCAGCAAGTGCTTTGCTGAATCCTCAAGCCGTGGATTATCCCTTAATGGATGTGTTTCCTGACCAGTAGTCTTCTCCTCCGCCATCCCTCCTTTTTTATGACAGACGGTACACTGGCGTTCAATTAGATCATAACCACTTGCCGTTTTTCTGGCCCAGAGTTTATTTCGATAGGCGTTGTGGGGAGTGTGACAGGCACCACAGACCCCAGACTCCGGAAGCGATTGTTTCTTGATATTGCGCTGCTCAGGGGCCGCCAAGTTAAGATCATGTTTGGTGCCCACAATGGCCGCCTGACTCTGATGGCAGGTCTGGCACAACCCACCCTTGGTAGCCGTTCTTCGCAAAAAACTATTATTGGCATCCCCTGAAATCGAGCTGCCGCCTCTGGAATCAGAATCCGGTGACCAGCGATGCACATCATGACAACTTGCACAATATACCCGCCCCTGGGAGCTCTTTTTCCCTTTGTCGGAATAGAGCGGCAGCGGGTCTGTTGTCATGCCATCACTTGGCTCAATATCTACTGGATGGGTTAGCTTGCCCGTCAAATACTCCTTTGCCATACCATTCTCATTGTGACAACTGGTACACAGTTCATCGATGGAACCCTTAACCGCCTCCCGCGACCACATCTTTGGACCTTGGCCCTTGTGCATGAAATGGCAGGCATTACAGGTCCCTTTCTCTGAGGCCGTTATCCCGGCAGAGTTCTTTTCATCCGGATAGAATTCAGCAATATCATGGCTTGTACGATAGATATATTCTTTTGAGGTATGACAGGTAATACAGAGGGAGTCCCCTCTATTCTCATGCACCAAAAGGTGATTGTCCTCTGTAGCCCTGTGAGGCGAATGACAGGTCCGGCAATTGACGGTTTTATCCTTGCCCAGGCGAGGCTCCTCCTGGTTATCCCATAACTTTGGCAGCTTTGCCTCTTGGGGCAGCTTTACATCAACAGGATGGGAATGCCGCCTCAGCTCATCACTGCTCTTCAAATCCGGTGATACACCATGACAGGCTTCGCACAGCATGGACTGGGTAAGGCTTTTTTCACTGTTGGGAATGACAAGAAAATTTTCATTCGTGCTCCCATGAGGCGTATGGCAGGTTTCACACACAACCTTGCTGCCGGCCCCAATCTTTCCTCCGGCCTGAGTAATCTCCTCAGGAAAATCCTTAAACTCAACATCCACCGGATGACTTCCCTTGCTAGGCCCAACGGTCTTGCCCTGATGGCAGCGCTTGCACATGAAGGAATCAACATTTGACTCCCGCAGAAAAATGGCAGATGCCATCTCTATTCGGGTATCCACACCATGAGCGGAATGGCAGGTAGCACACTGTATCTTGCCTTCTGCATCCAGGGGATACTCTTCCGGAACAGTGATCTCCTTCGACGGTTTGGTTCCGCCTTTATGCTTATTGGTCTCCCATACCCGCAGGCGGGAATCCGCAATCGAGCCATCATGGCAGCTGTAGCACATCAGCTCATCCGAGACGACCTTGTCATCCGGAAAGTCCAGCAGGTAATCGCGCCCCTTATCCTCCATGAAGTCATCCATCCAGCGAAAATGACACATGGAGCACTCTTTAGAGGAGTTCGCGCCACCTGTTTTTGCCGCCAAGGCGCTTAACGGCATTTGCAAGCAAACCAAAAACAGGAGCAACCCGATTACTAAACGCCTATTCATGATCCGACCTTAAATACGCTGACCCGATTGGCGAACATCTCAACCACGTACAGCAGGCCTTCGCCATCCACGTACAGCCGGGTCGGTGTCATGAAGCGCCTGATCTTATTCTGCTCATCCCCCAGTGCCGCCTGGAAGTTACCCGCCTGATCAAACACCTGGATGATGCCCAGGTAGGAGTCCGCCACATAGACCTGGCCCTTGGCATCCACCGCCACGCCCTTGGGCCGGAACAGTTCACCCTTCTCCACACCCCAGCCACCGATGTCGTTACCAAAGCCCCACTTCTCTTCCGGCCGGATGGTACGCACCACGGTGTTGACCACATCCACCACATAGGCGATGCCCTGGTCATCCAGGGTGATGCTGAAGGGCCAGCGAAATTGCCCCCGGTTGTGGCCCATGCCACCAATGGTGCCGATGTGATTTTTCTGGGCTAAGCCATAAGTCTCGATGCGGTGGTTTTCGTTGTCCACGACATAAAGCAGACCCCGCTCGTTATCCACCGCCACATCGACCGGGTCCGGCTCTTTCATGCCCTCATTATGGGGGAGCTCAATCTGGGATTGGTAGGCGCCCTTGTTGTCGTAGATCTGAATGCGGCTGTTACGGGTATCGGCAATATAGATGCGTCCCTTGGCATCCTGGGCCATGCCCAGGGGCATATCAAGCTCAGCCTCACCATTGCCGCCCAGGCCGAAGGTGCCGAGAAATTTGCCGTCCTGATCATAGATGACGACCCGGTTGGAGACCCCATCCAGCACCAGTACCCGTTTGTCCGGGGTGACCAATACATCGCTGGGATGCCTCAGCCCCAGTTCATCTCCCCCTTCGAATATCTTGACCGGTGTCGCCAGGCGCAGGTCTTTGGGGTCCAGCGCCAGGGTGGGGGACGCGATGAAAAGCAGGCAGAGACCGACGACCAGTACAAACGGCTTTACGCGGCAAACCATGCCTAACAGGCTGGCACCTGGCCAGCCATAAAAGTGGCGTGGCGCCTTATTGTCGCTGGTTCTGGAGTAATGCCGTCGCATTATCGAGAACACCTAAGGAAGATGGAACGTCTTGATTTCCTTGTCATCATGACAACCAAGACAGATACGGGCATTTCCCTTGCTGATACGCAGACGCTTATGGGAGTCGGCACCGGCATCCGCCCGGTCAGTTATCTGCACACCCAGTTCATGGGGGTTATGGCAGGTGCCGCAAAAGATGTTACCCGTCACAAGTTCGAGCGGCAGGATGGCCTCTTCCTCTGAAACCATTTTATTGGCCATGCGCGCATCCGGCGCACTGGAGTGATAGACAGGCGTGCCATCATTTTCATAGCCCATGACACAACCCACGGCGTAGGCATCATCCGTGTGGCAGCGCAAACAAAGCTGATCAAAATGCTCCTCGTTAAAGGAGACATCCGCGATGCTCTTCGCCACTTTCCGGTCTGGTGTAATGTTATGGCAGTAGGTACACACATCGGTGTTGAGTTCACCCTCATCGTTGATCTGATCATGGGGGTTCAACTTCTTGTATTTAGAGGGATCATGGCAGTTGTAGCAGAGGTCCGTTCGCTTCTCATAGGGAGCACCACGATGAAACAGCCGGTTCTGCTCCTTGCGATCGAACTCCTCACTGAGACATTGGTAGGAGATTTCATGACACACCGCGCAGGTCACACGACCACCATCATCCAGGCCAGAGCGAAAACCCTCCGGCATCTTATCGAACATAGTCCTAGGTGGAATCATGCCTGAGGCATGAATATACCTATCCTTTGAGATAGTTGCATGGCAACGGTTACAAAGCGCAATAATATTTCCATTAAAGCGCAGAGAGACAAACCCTCCCTTTTTTGGGATCTTCTCATGACACTCCAAACACAGTGCCTTATCAGTGGCCCAGTGGGGATTGGGATAACCTCCCTCTTCCGCATGCAGGGGAGCAAAGACCAGCCACAGCAACAGCCCGGCTGCCCATACCCATATCCCCTTGCCAACTCCGCCTCTCATCATGAACCCTCTACTTCGCGCCCCACGCCATCAGGTAACCATTGATGGTCCCAATATAGAGACGATCACCCACCACCGCCGGGGAGGCATGAAAGCCATCCTCCGGTAAAACCTCTTTCCAAAGCTCCTTGCCGCTACGCGTATCAAAGGCCACCAGTTCACCCCATTCGCTGCCAACATAGCCCACGCCATCCGGCCCAACCACTGGGGTGGCGCTGATCGGCCCTTGCATGTCCTTTGACCAGACACGCTCCCCATCTGCTTCACGAAACACGGTCAGTATCCCATCCTTCGAACCCACATAGACCTGGCCACCGGCAACTACCGGGGAGGCATAGATCCAGTCGTCCACTGCCGCCTGCCATTTCAGGCTGCCCTTTTTGGCATCCAGGGCGTAGAGATTACGGTCATAGCCACCAATATAAAGGGTGCCGTTGTAGACCACCGGCGAGGAGTAGTTGGCGGAGTGGGTCTGAAATTCCCACAGGGTCTTACCACTCTTGGCATCCAGGGCATAGACCTTGAAGCCCTTGCGGGCGGTATAGACAATGCCGTCCACCACCGCCGGGGAGGCATAGATGCCACGCCCGCTGGTCGCACGGGAGGCCAATGCCGTCACCCACAGCAGGTCGCCCTGGTCGGCCTTCACCGCATAGAAGTTCATGTCGTTGGAGCCAAAGTAGACAACCCCATCCACCACCGCCGGTGAGTTGATGATCTTACCCTTGGTTGTGTACTCCCAAACCTTTTTGCCGCTCTGCTCATCCAGGCAATAGAGGGTGCCATCCTTGCTGCCGAAATAGACACGTCCACCCACAACCGCGGCCGATGAGGTGATCTCGTCTTGGGTCTCAAAGCTCCACAGCAGTTTGCCGCTGTCCGCGTCCACGGCGAAGAACATCCCGGACAGGGTGCCGATGAATACCTTGCCAGAGGAGACCGTAGGGGAGGAAAAAATCAGATCGCCCGCATCAAACTCCCACAGCAGATTCAGCGGTGGGGCCAGGCCAGCTTCCATCTGGGAATCCCGGCTCGGACCACCCAGAAACATGGGCCAGGAGGATGCCCCAGCTTGCGCGGGCAGGCATACAGGAAATGAGATAACGGCTAACAGGGCAAGCAGGAGCGAGGCATGCAACATTCTTGCAACAAAGGGTAACTCTTTGATTTTATTGATTTGGCGTATCATTTTGCTTACTAACAGAGTAATGCGTGTATTTATTATATTTAGTCATGCCGCCACACCACACCGAGTGATGGGAAAACCGACTTTACCTAAGATAACGCAACCCGCTCATTAACACCAAACAGTATACGTAAGGCGGGATAAATTAGAATAGGCGAAACAAGAATCCGCTAATGGCCAACATCCCTGTGTTGCCAATACCACAACTAAAAAGTCAACTTTATGCTATTGACCGGAGACACGGCCTAATCAAAATCCGGATTTCTCCACTTTCTGGAAGGCGCCAGATCTTCCTTGGGTGGCTTCAGCCGTGAGATATAGTCGACTACCGCCTGGGCATCTCTTTTAGTGAAATCATCAATTCGAATCTGCATGTCAGGGTGGGAATTGAGCCGTTCACCGGCCTGAATCCAGCGGAACTGGCGCAGCATATAGCGGTAGTGCTGGCCATGGATACGGGGATAAAACTTCTCGTTATTGCCCTCGCCCACATCCCCATGGCAACCGATACATTTATCCATGTACAGCTCCTCGCCATGCTCCAGGTCTTTGCCCGGCCCGCGTCCATTCTTTGGCGTCATGGGGAGTTCCGCAATATAGGCTGCCAGATCCACCAGGGCCTGGGTGTCACCAAGCACCTCTCCAACAAAATGCTCCATGTTCCCCACTTCCCGATTGCGCTCCCGCACATCGGCCAGCTGCTTCACCACCACATTGAAATGCTGGCCCGCAATCTGGGGGATGGTGCCATCCCTTCGTCCCCAGCCGTTTCCGGTATGGCACTTGGCGCAGATCCCGAATAACTCCATCCCCCGGTAGGTATCCGGGGTCAAGGTCATTGCAAAATCCTTTTCGCCTCCAGCCTCATTCCAGGCCAGGGCTGAGGCACTCATAACCATGCCTATAGCCAATCCACCCCATCTGCTAAAAGATTTTACCGCCATAAAATTTAGGAGCCGTATATCACGCTAACTGGAGCCAATATTATGCCATTTTTACTCAACACCGCCCATGGCTGCCCGCACTCTGCCAACTGCCCACAACCTGCCATCGATGCTGGGCCTCAAAATATAACCAAGCATACGCATCTTTGACAAACACTCCAATAGCCTCCCACACTGGTCGCATGAACTCTTTTGCCTTGCCGAAGAAAGCCCCAGCATTTCATTTGGGCTTTCAGTGATCAGCTAACATCGCATACAATTCAGGTCTGGTGTGTGATCCCAACCGCCCTCAGAGCTGGGGGCCGTGTTCGATATAATTCACCCATCCTAAACCACTATCACCGTTATTCTGTTGTTATGGCATATCAACTACTCGGCATCTTCATCTGCATAGCATCCGCAGGCGCCTTTATCATTCGCTATGACATTCCCTCTTTCGGGCAGGCCATTGGTTATCTAACCTTTGGCCTGGCCTTTGTCATCACGGGAGTGATTGCTGGGCAAATGCTTGAAGCCAGCGTAATTGAACTACTGCTGTTGGAGGAATGGAACTTCAACCTATCATTGATGGCGATCGGCTATTCCGCTGTCGTCTCAGGCATCGCCGGTATCTATACCGCGATAAAAAAGCTGATTGATGCCGCAAAGAATCCAAAATCCAGCAGCTGACAGCAACCACCGCCCCTTGATTATCCGTGCAACACCATAGCTGACATTACTGCCCCGTAGCCTGCCCAGGCTGATCCGCTCTCTGTTGTCGTGCCATTATTTTATTTAGATTATCCCTTGCCTGTGGATAATTCGGCCTTAATTGCAGGGCCTGCCTGAAATGGGATATCGCCTCTTCAAGCCTCCCCAGACGGGATAATGCCACGCCCAGATTATTATGCACTTCCACAAAGTCCGGTTTAAGTCGCAGCGCCTCAACATAGTGATTGACCGCATCCGCTACTCTTCCCTGCTCAACAAGGGCAAGCCCTAAGTTATAGTGCGCCCCGGCAAGATTCGGGTTGGCTCGCAACACCTCTTCATAATGCACGATTGCCTCATCCATCTGGCCCAACCGGTGCAGAACGGTGCCCAAATGCTGGTGTGCCTGTAGGTGACGAGGGTCCAGTGCCAATACCTTGCGATACTCCTGCACAGCCTGCTCAAGTTTGCCTTGACGCTCCATCTCAAAGCCACGGGCCATGTGCATGGCTTCAGGACCACCCAGGACTGTTTTGTCCTCCAGGGACTGCTTGAAGGCCAACGCAATCTTAAGTTGCTGGCGCGCCATATCGAATGCGGGATAGATCTCCAACGCCTCGGTGTACTGGCTGATTGCGTCATCGACCTTACCCTGTTTGAATAGTGCCAGGCCAAGATTGAAACGCGACCGCATATCATAGGGCTGAAGCCTTATCGCCTCCCTGAAGCGCTCGATTGCAGCATCAAACTTCCCTTGATCAGCCAATGCAACCCCTAGCTTGAAATGACCAAAGGAGTCCCCCGGCGCCACGGCCACCGCTCGTCCATAGAGGGTAATTCCATCCTTCCAGTAACCTGCCTGCTTCCAGGCCAAGCCCGACATCACCACAATCAAGATAGATGCCACAATCGCAACGGCCCGTGTTGCCCTTGGCCAGACCTTGAGCAGATCACCACCCCCCCCGGCAATAACGATAAAAATACCGATCAGCGGAAGATAGGTATATCGATCGGCCATTGCCTGCCATCCCACCTGGACCACACCAATCACCGGCACCAGCATGCCCAGGAACCAGAACCAGCCGACAAACAGATAGGGGAAACGGCGAATAAACAGGAGCGCGGCCAGGGAGATGACCAGCAGGAACACAGCCGCACCATATACCTGCCACTCGGGGATGACTTCACGAAAGGGGTAAAAGAAGGAGAGATCATAGGGCGCGACCATCCTGCCCAAATAGCTCACATAGGAAACAGCGGCATTGGAAAAACGTTCACCCAGGCCGATATAGAACGATACCGCCGCCCCATCACCATGAACCGGTTCACCCCTGAGGGCGGTAACAGCCCCCCCACGCTCCTGCGCATACAGGGTAATGGCACTGGATGCCGCAGACAGGGCCAGTAGCGGGACCTTCTCCATGAACAAACGGATCACGGACTGGCGCCGTGCAGGGCCACCCATGACGCCAAGCGACCGCAGCTCAAACCTACGCAAGGGCCAGTAATCCAGTAATAGCAGCGCAAAAGGGAGCGTCACCAACATGGGCTTTGCCAGCAGGCCAAGGCCGAACAGCAGAAACACCAGCGCATATCTCGCCAGCCCAGGCCGCTCCACATACAGCACATAGGCATAGAGGGCCAGCATGCCAAAAAATGCGCTCAGCACATCCTTTCGTTCCGCCACCCAGGCCACGGATTCCACATGCAGGGGGTGCAGTGCAAAGCAGGCTGCCACAAAGGCACTGCCCCAGGTCATCCCGCTCATCCTGCGCAGCAGAAAAAAGAGCAGCAGGCTACTGACCAAGTGCAGAAAAACACTGGTCAGATGATGGCCCCCGGCATCCAGGCCATACAGCTCATAGTCCAACATATGGGACAACCATGTCAGCGGGTGCCAGTTACTCGCATGGGTAGCGGTAAATGCCCAGTTGACACTTTTCAGCGTCAAGCCCTGCTGGACCCAGTGATTACTGGTAACGTACTGATCATCATCCCAATCAATGAATTCATGGGATCCGGTCTGCCCATACACCAGCAATATGGCAGCAGCCAATAGCAGGCAAATCAGGACATCGCGATACTTATCGAGGAAGATAGAATGGGCGTTCACTTGGCAATATTTCTTAACAGCGGGAATCCCCGGCCACACACCGGCTTACCTTAGCAATCCTTATGCTATCCTTCCAGTCAGCCTGGATACTCGGGGCAACAGCAAAAAGGGCTTGCAGCAATGCAAGCCCTTCTTCATGTAATGGCGGAGAGGGTGGGATTGATTCGGCGCCAAGCGCCTCACCCCTTCGGGGCGCCGCCTTATCGGCGGCGTCTGCGCCAGCGCCAAAGCGCTGGCTGTCGAACCGAAGGGTCTTCATCAAAACCAACCTTACCCCCATAAAACAACAGCCCCACAAATGGGGCTGTTGTTTTATATGGCGGAGAGGGTGGGATTCGAACCCACGTGGGGCTTACGCCCCCAACGGATTTCGAATCCGCGCCGTTATGGCCACTTCGGTACCTCTCCAGGCAATCGGGAATGGCGTCATTCTCTGTTCAATCGCGCGCCATCCTACTTCGAAATCATTGGCGAATTTTACATTAATCAGGCGCTCATCGCATAGGAAAGATCATCCTATGTTGAAACCGGCATCCATAGTCAGGCGAAATAGAGTCTCCCATTTACGCACCTACCCATCGCATGCATATATAATATGAAGGGTATGCGGTATATACCCCTCATTTTTCTTGCGCTCATGCTCACCGCCTGCAGCAAGCCAGTCCCACTGCTTGACCGCATAAAGTCGAGTGGCGAGCTGATTGTACTCACCCGTAACAGCCCTACCACCTATTATGAAGGTCGGGATGGATTTGCCGGCCCTGAGTATGAGTTGGTACAACTTTTCGCCACAGAGATAGGCGTTCAGCCTCGCTTTATCGTGCCCGACAGCTTTGATGAGATCCTCCCCATGATCAACCGCTCTGAGGCCCATCTGGCTGCAGCCGGGCTTACGGTCACCGTCGGGCGAGAGTCGCTGACTCGCTTCGGCCCCAGCTATCAGGAAATCACCCAACAACTGGTATATAAGGCCGGAAACCCCCGTCCCCGCACCATCAATGACACCACAGATGGCATCCTAGAGATTATCGCCGGCAGCAGCCATGAAGAGGAACTGCGCCGACTCAAAGTAACAAACCCGGATCTTGAGTGGGAAGCAGCGAAGGAGATCGACAGTGAGGAGTTATTGCAGCTCGTGCGTGAGCAGGTAATAGAGTACACCATCGCAGATTCCAACGAGGTCGCTATCAGCCAGCGTTACTACCCAGACCTCAGAGTGGCCTTTGATCTGACCAAGCCCCAACCCCTCGCCTGGGCATTCCCCCATGCCGAAGACTCCAGCCTATATGATGCCGCCCTTCTCTTCTTTGAGCGCATTAAAAAGGACGGCACACTGAAGCAGATACTGGAACGTTATTACGGCTACTTTGAGCGACTCAACTTTGTCGACAAACGGACTTTTAACCGCCACATAGTCTCCAGACTCCCCCGCTTCACGGCTTTTTTCAAAAAAGCAGCGGAAGAGAGCGGTCTTGACTGGCAACTATTGGCCGCCGTTGGCTATCAGGAGTCCCACTGGAACCCCAAGGCCAAGTCACCTACTGGGGTAAGGGGCATCATGATGCTGACCCAGGCCACGGCCAAGCAGATCGGTATCAAGAACCGAATGGATCCGAAACAGAGCATCCTGGGCGGGGCACGCTACCTGCGCATGATGGAGTCCAAGGTTCCTGAACGGGTTTCCGAACCCGACCGCCTCTGGATGGCTCTCGCAGGCTACAACGTTGGTTATGGACATCTGGAGGACGCCCGCATCCTAACCGAGCGCAATGGCGGAGACCCGGATAAGTGGTCCGACGTAAAACGCCACCTCCCCCTACTCAGCCAGAAGAAGTGGTACAAGAAGACCCGTCATGGTTATGCCCGGGGAAGGGAGCCGGTCGCCTACGTGGATAATATCCGCAGCTATTATGATCTACTCACCTGGGCCAACAATAACGGGGATGAAAAGCCAGCCGAGGAACTCGTGCCCGTAACCAGCACACCCTCCGTACTCTAAGCGGAGCGGGATAACGGCCTAACGCCGGCCACGAAAAAAGGCCTTCAACAACTCCCCGCACTCCTCTCCCAACACACCGCCAATGCAGTCGAAACCATGATTAAAGCGGCCATCTGCAGGTAACAGATCAAACATGCTCCCCACCGCCCCAGCCTTGGGATCGCGGGCACCAAAGACCAGGCGTGCAATACGGGCGTGAACCATGGCCCCCGCACACATCACGCAGGGCTCCAGGGTGACATAGAGGGTTGCGCCAGACAGGCGGTAGTTGCCGACACGCTGCCCGGCATCGCGCAGGGCCATGATCTCGGCATGGGCAGTGGGGTCGTTTTCACCGATGGGCCGATTCCAGCCCTCACCAATGACCTCGCCATCCTGCACGATCAGCGCCCCCACCGGCACCTCGCCCTCGGCCTCGGCCTGTTGGGCCAGGGCGATGGCCCGCTCCATCCAGTGCTGGTCCTGGTCTACTTTAGACACAGAGGTCGCAAAGCAAATGAACTATTCATAACCAGAGAGCCTTCAGCACGGCACCAAGACAATGAGGAATCAACTCTTCTCTGTGATCTCTGTGTCTCTGTGGCCAAACCTTTCTACTCCCACTCGATGGTGGCCGGCGGCTTGCTGGAGATGTCATAGGCCACCCGCGAGATGCCCGGCACCTCGTTGATAATGCGCCGCGACACCTCCTCCAGAAATTCAAAGGGCAAGTGGGCAAAGCGGGCGGTCATGAAGTCGATGGTCTCCACCGCACGCAGGCTGACCACATATTCATAGCGGCGGGCATCCCCCACCACACCCACGGACTTTACCGGCAGGAAGACCGCGAAGGCCTGGCTGGTCTTGTCATAGAGGTCATGCTTGCGCAGCTCTTCGATATAGATATGGTCCGCCTGGCGCAGGATATCCGCATACGCCTTCTTCACCTCACCCAGGATGCGCACCCCAAGGCCGGGGCCGGGGAAGGGGTGACGATAAACCATGTCATAGGGCAGGCCCAGTTCCACACCGATCTTGCGCACCTCATCCTTGAACAGCTCACGCAGGGGCTCCACCAGCTTAAGCTTCATATAATCCGGCAGGCCGCCCACATTGTGGTGGGACTTGATGACATGGGCCTTGCCAGAGGCGGCACCGGCGGACTCGATCACGTCGGGATAGATGGTGCCCTGGGCCAGCCAATCCACTCCCTCGATCTTGGCTGCCTCCTCCTCGAAGATATCGATAAAGAGGTTACCGATAATCTTGCGTTTCTTTTCCGGATCGGACTCCCCTTCAAGGGCGCCCAGGAAGCGGGCCTCCGCATCCACCCGGATCACCTTCACCCCCATGTGCTGGGCAAAGGTAGCCATCACCTGGTCCCCCTCATGCAGGCGCAACAGACCATTGTCCACAAACACACAGGTGAGCTGATCACCAATGGCCCGGTGCAGCAGTGCTGCAACCACCGATGAATCCACACCGCCGGAGAGCCCCAGCAACACCTTGCCATCACCAACGCTCTCACGTACCTGATGGATGCTGTCCTCAATGATCTGACTCGAAGTCCAGAGGGCCTCACAACCACAGATCTCAAACAGGAAGCGCTCGATAATGCGCTGGCCCTGGCGGGTATGGGTCACCTCAGGATGAAACTGCAGGCCATAGAAATGGCGGGACTCATCGGCCATGCCGGCCAGGGGGGCATTGTCGGTGGTAGCAATGGCCTTGAAGCCGGCAGGCAGCTCCTCCACCCGATCCCCATGACTCATCCAGACATCCAGCAGGCCGTAGCCCTCAGGGGTGGTGTGGTCCTCGATATCTCTTAGCAGGGTGGAGTGGCCCCGGGCCCGCACCTGGGCATAGCCATACTCATGGGCACCGGAGGGTGCCACCCGGCCACCCAGCTGGGCCGCCATGGTCTGCATGCCGTAGCAGATGCCCAGCACCGGCACCCCCAGTTCAAACACCTGCTGGAGTGCCCGCGGGGTATCCTCAGCGGTTACCGTCTCAGGACCGCCTGACAGGATTACACCTGTGGGTTTGTTTGCCGCGATGGCGCCTTCCGCATTGTCATAAGGAAAGATCTCACAGAACACACCGGCCTCACGCACCCGGCGGGCGATGAGCTGGGTGTACTGGGAGCCGAAATCCAGGATCAGGATGCGGTGGGCATGGATATCGTGGCTAGCTTTGGTCATGGCTTCTCAATCTCAAAAATAAAACCGCTAAGATCCAGGGCTTGTTTGGTTAATAAGCCTCTGTACCTCAGCGGTCCATCAATTCCCGGTCAAAACGGAAAACAGTTAATCGCGGCGATAATTCGGCGCTTCCTTGGTGATGACCACGTCATGCACGTGGGACTCCATCATGCCGGCGTTGGTCACCCGCACAAATTCCGGCTTGGTACGCATCTCATCGATACTGGCACAACCGGTATAACCCATGCTGGCACGGATGCCACCGATCAGCTGGTAGATGATGTTCAGCACCGTCCCCTTGTAGGGGACCCGGCCTTCGATACCCTCAGGCACCAGCTTTTCCGCATCATCGGTGGCCTCCTGGAAATAGCGGTCACTGGAGCCCTGCTTGCCCGCCATGGCCCCCAGGGAACCCATGCCGCGATAGGACTTATAGGAACGACCCTGGTAGATCTCCACCTCACCCGGCGCCTCATCGGTACCGGCAAACATGCCACCGATCATCACCGAATAGGCACCCGCGGCCAAAACCTTGGCCACATCACCGGAGTAGCGCAGACCCCCATCGGCAATCAGAGGGACGCCGCTGCCCTTGAGTTCGGCTGCCACATTGGCTACCGCCGTCACCTGGGGCACACCCACACCGGCAACGATACGGGTGGTACAGATAGAGCCGGGACCGATGCCCACCTTGACCCCATCCGCCCCGGCATCCACCAGTGCCCGGGCCGCAGCGGCAGTGGCAATATTGCCGCCAATCACCTGCACATCGGGATAATGCATCTTGACCCAGGCCACACGGTCCAGCACCCCCTGGGAGTGGCCATGGGCGGTATCTACAATAATCACATCCACTCCCGCCTTAACCAAACCATCCACCCGTTCCTCGGTGCCGGCACCGGTACCAACAGCTGCCCCTACACGCAGGCGCTCCTGGTCATCCCGGCAGGCATTGGGGTTCTCCTTTGCCTTCTGGATATCCTTGACCGTCACCAGACCGCGCAGCTGGAACTGGTCATTGACCACCAGCACCTTTTCAATGCGGTGCTTGTGCAGCAGGGCCTTTACCTCATCACGGCTGGCCCCCTCCTTGACCGTCACCAGCTTGTCTTTTGGGGTCATGATGGAGGAGACCGGGTCACTCATGCGGGTCTCAAAGCGCAGATCCCGGCCGGTGACGATACCCACCAGTTGCTCCCCATCCACCACCGGCACCCCGGAGATCTTGTGGGCATGGGTTAGCTCCAGCACCTCCAGGATGCTGGTTGTTGGGGAAACCGTAATGGGCTCACGGATCACGCCACTTTCGTATTTTTTGACGCTGCGCACCTCTTGGGCCTGCTCTGAAGGCGTCATATTCTTGTGAATAATGCCGATACCGCCTTCCAGTGCCAGGGCAATGGCGAAGCGGGATTCGGTGACCGTATCCATAGCCGCAGAGACCAGAGGGATATGCAGATCGATCTCGCGGGTCAATCGGGTGCTAAGATTGACGTCCTTCGGCAAAACGGCCGAATGTGCCGGAACCAGCAGGACATCATCAAAGGTCAGGGCTTCCTGGATAAGGCGCATAATAGGATTTTCCGTCCAGTATTAGGTAGGTAAACGGGTAATTATAGAATTTGACGCCGGCGCGGTAAACTACCAAGCCAAGTCCGCTAGAATATCACCCTGAGAAATCGGTATCTTACTGCATCCAATCGATACCCCGTGGAGAGATCAAATGGAAAAACAGCACCCCATTGTGGCATTGACCCTCTTAGGCAGCCTGATCATTGGCGCCATGGGGGCGGCTAATACCCTGGCCGGATCAGTATACTACGAAGGAAATATGCCCCCACCCTCCAATGCTACCGAACTGGAGAGCGAGGCTACGGCAGAACAGGCATTCCAGATGGCCGCCGCCAGGGCCGATGCCGCCCTAAAGCGGGCACGCACCGTTGATGCGGAGTGGCCCCACACGGAAAAGACCCTCAAGGAGGCCATGGCTGCGGTGGTAGCGGGTGACTATAAAACCGCCACCCAACTGGTCGAAACCGTTCGTACCCAGTCCGAGGAGGGATACACAAAGGCACTCGCCAAACAGGAAGAGGAAAAGGCCAGAAAGGCAGCCGCTGCCAAACAGCAGGCCAAAGGCGAAACCCAGCCGAAGAAGTAATAGGCACTGCCGGCCTGTTCAGCCGCCAACCCCAGCCCCACTTATGACAGCCACTCCCCAGGATATCCAGACCCAACGGGACATCTTCAGCGTATCCCGACTCAATGTAGAGGTGCGCGCCGTACTGGAGGGCAGTTTCCCCCTGCTCTGGGTAGAGGGCGAAATCTCCAACCTTGCACGGCCGGCATCGGGACACATCTACTTTACCCTCAAAGATGCCCATGCCCAGGTCCGTTGCGCCATGTTTCGCATGCGCCGGCAGCATCTGCGCTTTCAGCCCGAAAACGGGCAGCAGGTATTGATCCGCGCCCGGGTGAGCCTGTTCGAGGCCCGGGGGGAATTCCAACTGGTGGCGGAACATATGGAGCCCTCAGGCGAGGGGCTGCTGCGCCAGGCATTTGAGGAGCTGAAGCAGCGCCTGGGCACTGAAGGGCTGTTCGATGCCGCCGGCAAAAAGCCCCTGCCAAGCCTTCCCAACAGGATTGGCGTCATCACCTCCCCCACCGGAGCGGCCATCCGTGATTTCATCAGCATCCTAAAACGTCGCTTCCCGCTTGCCGCCATCACCCTCTACCCCGTAACCGTGCAGGGGAAGGATGCCGCCACTGAGATTGCACGAATGATCCGACTCGCCGACCAGCGCGCAGAGTGTGATCTGCTGGTTGTGACCCGGGGCGGCGGCTCTCTCGAGGACCTGATGGCATTTAACGATGAAGATGTTGCCCGTGCCGTACATGGGGCCTCCCTGCCCGTTGTCTCCGCCGTTGGCCATGAGATCGATTTCACCATTATCGATTTTGTGGCCGATGTCCGTGCAGCCACCCCTTCCGCAGCCGCTGAACTCATCAGCCCCGACAGGCAAGAACTCGAGCAACAGCTTGGACAACTTGCCAGCCGACTGAATAGCTGCCAGCAGCGCGCACTGGCCCTGACCAAAACCCACTCGACACATCTCAGGCAACGGCTCAATCAACTCCATCCCGGCGTACGCCTGAGACAGCAACAACAGCGCATGGATGAACTGGAGCAACGCCTGACAATAAATACCAAGGGGGCTATCAAACAGTGTCATGCCGCCGTGGGCACCCTGTCATCCCGATTATCAGCACGCACTCCGGCCTTTCGACTGGCCCAGTTGCAACTAAAGCAAACCACCCTGCAGAGGCAACTGAAACACAGCATGCACGGCCTTTTGACACGTCTTGAGCAGCGGCTATCAGCCACTGGCCAGCATCTACATGCGGTAAGCCCCTTGGCTACCCTCGGACGCGGTTATGCCATTGTGCAACAGATACCATCAGGAACCATTCTGACAAATGCGGCCGATGCCAAACCCGGGGATCAGGTCAAGGCCCAGCTGGCCCATGGCAATCTGCTCTGTCGCGTGGAAAAAATTAAGCGTTAGGTACTTAAGAACAAAGTGTAGGAACCGGGCCTACGTAAATATCCCTTTCAGGATAAAGAAAAAGAGCATGGATAGCAGGGCGCCGGCCGGCAGGGTGATCACCCAAGAGACCATAATACCGCCAATCACCCGCAGATCGATGGCGCCAACACCACGGGCCAGACCCACACCAATCACCGCACCCACCGCAATATGGGTGGTGGAAACCGGCAGGCCGGTGCGTGAGGCCAGTACCACTGTTGCCGCCGCAGCCAGGGTGGCACAGAAGCCGCGGCTGGGGGTCAACTCCGTAATCTTGGTGCCTACGGTCTGCATCACCTTATAACCCAGGGTAGCCAGACCAACGACAATACCCGTGCCGCCCAACACCAGTATCCAGAGGGGCAGCGCCGCTTTCTGGGCCACCTCACCCCCGGATTGAATGATACTGACCACAGCCGCCAATGGGCCAATGCCGTTGGCCACGTCATTGGAACCATGGGCAAAGGCCATGGCACAGGCGGTAAAGATCATCATGGGGGTGAAGACCTTCTCCACACTGGCAAAGTGAAACTCCCGATCGGCGGCCGGATCCACCTTGACCCGCCGGATCAGGGCCCAGCCAACGGCCGCAATGATCAAGCCGATAACAACCGCCAGTACAAAACTCATACCCACGGAGAGGTCGAGATTGAGGTGCTTCAAACCCTTGAACAGGGTCACCAGGGAGATGATGAAACCCACCAGGAAGACATAGATAGGCCCCCAGCGCTTGGCATTTTCAAAGGGCGTGTCCGTATTGAGGATGAGGCGGCGAATACTCATCATCAACAGAAAAGAGAGAAAACCACCCAGCATGGGAGAGACCACCCAACTGGCCGCAATCTGTCCGATCTTGCCCCACTGCACCGCGTCCATGCCAATACCGGCAATGGCAAAGCCCACCACGGCACCGACGATGGAGTGGGTGGTCGATACCGGCCAACCCTTGTAGGTCGCCACCATCAACCAGACAGCAGCCGCCAACAGCGCACCCAACATACCGAACACCAGGATCTCCGGTGTCGCCGTGATAGAACTGGGATCGATAATACCTTTACGGATGGTTTTGGTGACATGCCCGCCCGCCAGGAAGGCGCCGGCAAATTCAAAAATAGCGGCAATGACAATGGCCTGCTTGACGGTGATGGCACCAGACCCCACCGAGGTGCCCATGGCGTTGGCCACGTCATTGGCGCCGATACCCCAGGTCATATAGAGACCAAAAATAGCGGCCAGCACAATCAAGATGGTTCCGTACTCAGCAATAATTTCCACTGCGGTGTTCCCCAAAGACGTTTTTCGAGTAATTCAGTATTTATTATTTAGATGCGCACGGATAGCAACATCAACCGCAGCAGACAGAAGGCGTCATGCAGCAAATGGCGGCGCAATTAAAGTTAACGTGCAATCAGCAGGCGCAGGCGGTCGCCTACTTTTTCGGCATAGTCTGCAAGATCACCGATCCACTCGATGAGCTGATACCACATCATCACCGAGACCGGCTTCATTTCATCCTCATGCTGGAACAGCAGGCGGGTAAGCTGCAGGCCCATCTCATCGGTCTCATCCTCGATCCGGTTCAGCTCCCCCACCATGGACTTAACCTGGCTTGCCTCCCGGCCACGGAAGCCCATCTCCAGCAGCTCATCCAGCTCCTCGATAACCTTGGCAGAATGTTCGCAGACATCAACACAGCGGTGAGTCAGCGCCAAGAGGGGCTCACGTAGCGGTTCCGGCACCTCCATGGGACGCTCCACCAGCAGACCGGCAATATCCTGGGCGGTATCCGCAATAGAATCCTGCATCTGCAGTATCTCCAGCAAATCACGCCGATCCACCGGCATGAACAGGCTCCTGGGGAGGCGACCACGCAGCTCGTTCTTAATCCGGTCGGCCTCATCCTCCCGTTCGAAAATCTTCTCCTTGATAGTCTCAACCTGCTTTTGATCACCGGCTGCCAGGGCCTCGAACAGAGGCGGTACCTCGCGAGCACACTCGAGGACGACCCGCATATGCTCCTGCAAGTACTTGAAAGGTGAACGTTTTAGTAACGTAGCAAGTGGATTGCTTATAGGCATGATCTCAAAGCCCCTATCTTTATTATGTTGTCCTCGGCATCCCGGTTCCTTAGGGATACCCATCTCTTTTGCACATCACTAGAGCGCCGTGCCCCACCATTTTACCAAGTCGGCCGGCAGAAGCCTCTACTTCTTTTTCAGGACCTGCTCCAGCTGGTCACAGACCGTTATTTGATTTCAGAGGTTCCTATATATAGGTCAGATATGCCGCTATTTTCAGCCTCTGCAAGCGATTGAAATGGATTCATTCAGAGCCATCTTCGGAGTATGGCAAATATTTTCAACACTTATATTCCTGTATTGGCTATGGCTTCACTTTATACTGCGATAACCTTAGAGTGTGTCTAAAGTAGTGGAGTGGAAACCTAGGTAATTTTTATAAGGCCATGTCAAAGATCCTGATCACAGACGCGGTAGAGGGCAAGAGCGCCCCCTTTCTGCGCGGTATTCTCACCCGCTCCCTGCAAGTGGCTGGCCTGTCATTTGAAGAGGCCTATGAACTTGCCTCCGTGGTTCGCGAGGAACTCATCGACACTGAGGAGATCACCAGCGCGGAGCTACGCAAGATCACCGCCCGGCACCTGGAACAGACCTTCGGCACCACCATTACCCAACGCTACCAGAGTCCCAACCATGCACCGGCCACCATCATGGTTGAGCGCACCGGCCTGCACACACTCCCCTTCTCCAGAGGAGAACTGAGACAGAGCCTTGAATCCTGCGGCCTATCCACTGAGCAGTCCATGGCCATCGTTGCCAGAATATACGATCACCTGGTCCGCAAGGGGGTTGAGAGGATCAGCTCCAATAAGTTAGGCCTGCTCATCTATCGCTATCTTCGCCGCGAACTGGGACCAGATATTGCTCAGCGCTATCTGGTATGGGTGGACTACCGCCACGGCAACCGGCCATTGATTATCCTGATTGGCGGGACGGCAGGGTGCGGCAAGAGCACCATGGCCACTGAGTTGGCCAACCAGCTCGATATTGTGCGCACCCAGTCGACGGATATGCTACGAGAGGTGATGCGCATGATGATGCCTAACCGTCTGTTACCAATTCTACATACCTCATCCTTCGACGCCTGGAAGACCCTGCCTGCCCACGCCGAAACCGTTGATCCTGAAACACTGCTCGCCGACGGCTACCGTACCCAGGTTGAGCTGATCTCAGTAGCCAGCGAGGCAGTGATACAACGTGCACTCAAGGAGCGGGTCTCCCTAATCCTGGAAGGGGTCCACATGCACCCCTCCCTATTGAGCAGCATTCCCCGCAACAACGATGCAATTGTGGTGCCCATCATGCTGTCCATCACCGAGCCCGAAAACCTCCGGCGCCGTTTCAAGGGGCGCGGCAGCCAGGCTCCCAACCGGCGCGCCGAACGCTACCTGAAAAACTTTGACGCTATCTGGCAACTCCAGTCTTTTCTCATATCCGAAGCCAAACATGCGGACATTCCTGTCATCACAAACGATGACAGACCCGAGGCTGTCCGACTGATCATGAACAGCATTATCGATGCCCTGGCCCAGGATTTTTCCGCCTCTCCAGAAGAGGTGTTCGTATGAACGGCCCGTCACCATACAGAAACGCCCCTATCAGCCAAACCAGGACTGGCTTCTTTTTCAACGCTTTAGCTGGGATCTAATATGTCCGTACGCCATAAAGGCCTGATCATGGTTTTGGATGGGCTGGGCGACCGCCCGTCCGCACAGCTTGACGGCAAGACCCCGCTGGAGGCCGCACATACCCCGCACATGAATGCACTGGCCGCTGCCGGCATGTGCGGCATGGTCGACCCACTCAGCCCCGGCATACCCGTGGCAACCCATACAGGCACCGGGCTCATGCTGGGCTTGGCGCCAAGGGATGCCATCACCCTGCCTCGCGGACCCGTGGAAGCAGCCGGCATCGGGCTTGCCATCAAACCCGGCGACCTGGCCATTCGCTGTAATTTTGCCACCCTGGAGGCAGCCGCAGATGGCGGACTGAAGGTGATTGATCGCCGCGCCGGACGCATCAGTGAGGGCACAGCAGAGCTGGCGACTGTCCTGCAGGATATTCCCCTCGGCGATGGGATAAGCGCCTCGATACGGCCTTCGACCCAACACCGTGCCGTCCTGCACCTCTCCGGCCCTGGCCTCTCCGAGTCCATCACCGATACGGACCCGGGAGACGACCAGCTGCCAGGAGATGTTCCCCTATCACGCCCCCTGATTCCCGAAGATTCTGCCGCAGTTCGCACAGCGGCCGCCCTGAACCGGTTCATCGAAGAGGCCCACGCCAGGCTGCAGGAGCACCCCGTAAACAGGAAACGGCTGGAACAGGGGTTGACCCTGGCCAACGGCATCCTCACCCGTGGTGCCGGCATGCTCCAGGACGTGTGCAACTTGATAAATCGCCTGGAACTCAAAGCAGCACTGATTGCGGGTGAAGGATCGGTGATAGGGCTCGGCAGGTTATTTGATTTTACGGTGATCGAAGATCCCCGCTTCACCGCACTGCCGGATACCGACCTGCAGGCCAAGATCAATGCCACCCGCGAAGCACTGGAAGACCATGACATTGTGTTTCTGCACATCAAGGCACCGGATATCTGCGCCCATGACTTTGACCCCCAATGTAAAAAAGAGCTGCTGGAGCGGCTGGACCAGCTACTGCCCACACTGACTCAGGATGGGGTTGTAATAGGCATATCCGGTGACCACTCCACCGACTCCACCACCGGCCACCATTGCGGTGATCCGGTACCGAGCATTATTCACAACCCACTGGGACGAAGGGATGGCTGCACCGAGTATGGCGAGACCCAATGCATGCACGGTGGTCTGGGACGTATCTCGGCGACCGGCTTCCTGCTTAGCCTGCTGGACAACATGGGGGCCATGCACAGCTTCAAGCCGGGTGATGATATCTTCTTCTCTACCAGCCCCAACTAATTTGATGGCAAGGGTGCGTAATCAGGCCCAAGGATCAATTGCAAAATCATCACTGGTGGAAAGCCCTCCACGCACCCCATCCGCCTGGGCCTGAGTCAACATCAGGCCCATCTCGGCATTCGGTAACACCACCATCTTAACCGTTTGCATCAGGGCGTAATAATTCTCTTCCCACGGTGTCTTCTTATTCAGCTTTTTATGAACCCAGCGGGCCATCATTACGGCGGGGGGATTCTCTTCCTGGGCAGCCGCCTTGGTTTCCCATTCGGCATGCTTGTCCCACTCCCACACCACCAACTCAGCCAACTGCCGCTTCTTTTGTTTCCGCTGATAGAGGTACTCATGCCAGAACAGCCCATACATCAGCTCCTCCACCAGGCCCAAATCCAACTCCCCCCGACTCCGGCTGTGACGATAACCCTTGAGCATACGATAGGAGTTGCGTAGTCGAATCAACTGACGTGGATTACAGAAGCCCATTCCAGACACCAATCGGGCGAACAGCTCCAGTTCCTCCCCAGTATCCTTCATGAGGGCATCCACCTCGGCATCGGACACCTGTTGCTCCGACTCTGGAGTGGACGAATCCCTTTCAGGCACCGGCTGTATCACGACCTCGGATTGAGATGCCTCCTTTGATAGCGCTGCGGTCTGTTCCCGCACTTCAAGATACCGCTCAACATCCTTCTTGAGGATGCGCTGGTTCTGGCCGGTACCTGTTATGCCTGCAGGGTCAAGCCGATGTTCCTCTACCAACCGGCGTGCAGCTGGCGTCAGTTCCGGTTGCTTATCGCTCTCTACATTAGCCTGAGAGGATATATCTTCAACTCCTCCATCCCTCTCAGGAGGGATATCCATATCCTCCTCCTTCACCTGAAACAGATGCCCCTTGATGAAGCTGCTCACCTCCCAGGGCCAGGGATCATAGAGGTTGACCGGCAACTGGATAATCTTGCCCAGATAATCCCGTGCAATCTCCTCCTTGCTGCGCTTGCCATCCTCGGCCAGGCCTCGGTAATGATCCGCCACGGCACGAAAGGCAATGCGGTCATCAATAGCTATCACCACAGCCACATTTGGAAGGTTCATCACCAGCCGGACTGCATCAAACACCTCCGTAATTGCCGAAGGGTGGCAGCGATCCAGATCATCCACAACCACCAGCAGGCGGCCATTGGGAATATCCTGCAACCTTTCCCGGCACAGTGAGGCAATCTCTTGTTTGATTGCAGGCACCTCCCCCAAATGCTCACCATAGCTCGGCAACTGCAGGTAGGTTTTCAACTGGCTGGCAAGGGGATGTTCCAGCAGTCGCTTGCCCGTCCTCCAGGCATTCAATAATAGATATGCGCCAAAGGCGGCAATGCCAGTACCGCCAATCAGATCAAACTGCTTAAGGGCCGCTTGCGCATCGTCCGGGGTTGCCATATTTACCCCAAATCCAATACCAACCAACGCCAGAACCAAACCCACCAATGATTGCCAAAACTCCAGAAAATTTTCCTTATGGGCCTTTCTTATAGCAAGCAGGAATTTGTCTAGCCGGCCCAAATCCTTGGTCAGGCCATTCACGACTTCTTGGGCCAGGCCAGCCCGTAGATTATCCGTCTGCTCATATTCCCAGGCATTGAACTCGGCAAACAGATAGCGAGAGCGGCGCGGCCTTTGTGCCAGCAGTTTAAGCCGCTCCTTGAGCTGCAGAATTACCGATGACTTGCCAGAACCCCAGTCACCCAGCAGGGCGATGGTCATGGGCAGGGATTGGTCGGGAGAGGCCAGCATATCGGCCAGGGTGTGAACCAGGGGTGTGCGGCCCAGGCGATCTTCCCGTGCCGGCAGATCGGCGGCGGCGGTGACAATACCACCGGAAAGGAGGATGGGCTGGGGCTTTGGTTCAGGTGCGGTTTTCTCCTCGGGTTCAGTCGATGGCTTGCCGGCTTTTGTCTTTGGCTGCTTTTTTACCGTTCCGCTTTTGACCCCGGTTTGCTTCTTTTCTGTCTCCTGGTAACGCACATACCAGTCATCCAGAAAACGATTGAGCTGATCCCAGTCCAGACCTTTTCCATGCAGCATGCCATGGTACATCTCAACCAGCCAATAGAGCTTTCCGCTGCCGTTGGCCTCACTCCACTCGGCAATTAACCGCTGCCATGTTTCTGGAGGTTCCCAGCTTTCTCCTCGTTCCCACAGCGGCCGCTCAAAGAAATCTCGGCCTACCAGCCCATCCATTGCACGCTTTTCAACGGCCCAATTCTGCAGCCATTCAAAATCCTGCTTTACAGATTCATAAGTTGCTGTAGTGCCATCAGTAGTAGCAGTATGGGAGGAAGAGATAGCATCCAATGCGGCCTGTACGACATCCTTGGTCGCTGGGACTTTCATGTTGACCGTGCTGCTTACATAACCATCACTTGCGGCAGCAGCTGAATAGGCGGCAGAAAATGCTGTAGCTGCAGCA
>Ga0316190_10000324_pt1 | contig 32734 bp, 24 predicted proteins | sample Eddworburrow2_MG_FD_204929 | JGI IMG/M metagenome (GOLD analysis project Ga0316190, IMG submission 204929) | Coastal sediment microbial communities from Maine, United States - Eddy worm burrow 2 | ecosystem: Environmental > Aquatic > Marine > Coastal > Sediment | place: USA: Maine | collected... | reverse complement strand
GTCAACAGAATCACGGCGGTAATGCCAATGGCAATACCCAGACCCGTCAAGAAACTACGCATCCGGTAGGACAGGAAGCTGGAAGTGGTAAGCGTCAGTAGATCACGAATAAGCATTTGAATCAGCTTTCGGCCTGACAGTGTTTCAGGGATATCACCCCAACTCTGACCCCCACCCACAAAGGGGAGGGATTTATACATTTTCGCCCTAGAGGGGAAATGATGGAATGGTGGTGTAAGCTATTCTCCATCTCTAACCTGCCAATGCCATCACGGGATCCAATCTGGCCGCACGTCTTGCAGGCCACACACTGAACAACACGCCCGTCCCAAGCGAAGTCCCTACCGCAGCAAATATCGCCCACCAAGGAGCAGCTACGGGCAAGGTCGGATATATCCTTGCGATTGTCAGCACACCGACCTCACCCAATACCAGCCCTACCACGCTGCCGATACTGGACAATAAAATTGCTTCTGCAAAAAATAAATTTCTGATTTGCGACGCTGGCGCACCTAGCGCCTTGAGCAAGCCAATCTCCTTGATGCGTTGCGACACAGCAATCAGCATCACGTTCATGATCAGGATGCCCGCAACGGCAAGACTGATAGAGGCGATGCCAGCCACTGCCATAGTCAGGGTGCTCAGAATACGATCAAAAGTTGCCAGGACGGCATCTTGAGTAATAACGGTCACGTCACGTTCGTCATCGTGACGACGCAATAAAATATCTTCGGCATCACGCTTGGCCGATTCAATACTTTCCCGACTTTTCGCTTCGATAAGAATTCGAAACAAGCCGGAAGTATTGAACAGCAAATGTGCAGAGGTAACCGGGATGATGACCAGCTCATCTGTATTCATGCCCATTGATTCACCCTGGCTTGCCAGCACACCGATCACACGAAAACGCCTATCACCCAGCCGAACCCGCTCACCAATCGCCTTGCCCTGGCCAAAAAGTTCATGCCTGATTTTATTTCCCAGTACACACACTGATTCGCCGGCATGAATATCCCCTGCTGGCAAAAACTGCCCCTCAGACAAGCTCATATGACGGACTGTAAGCAGCTCTGAAGTTGAGCCGAGCACAATGGCTTCACGGTTTAATGCACCCTGCGAAATTTGTGATGAACCTATAGAAAGTGGTGCAATGCGCGCGATTGCGCGACTGCGTAATAGTGCTTGCGCATCGTCAAGGCTAAGCTCACGGGGAATCTGCCCAGACATCATACCGGCGCCGATCCCGGAAGTTTCAGTTCGGCCAGGTAACACGATGACTAGATTGGTACCCAGCGAAGAAAACTGACCAACAACATAGCGGCGCGCCCCTTCACCCAGTCCGGTGAGCACCACTACCGATGCCACACCAATCGACATCGCTAGGATCATCAACAAGGTGCGGGTTAGACTGCCGCGCAAGCTGTCAGTAGCAAACTGCGCGACATCGATGAGTTTCATTTCAGGAGCCCTTGCCCGTTTCGCTGATGATCCGGCCATCCACCATGTGCAATTGTCGCTGAGCGCGCTCACCAATCATGGGATCGTGTGTCACCATGATCAGGGCGACTTTTTGCTCTAGCAACTGTTCAAGCAGATTGATCACCTCTTTACCCGTAGTCTGGTCGAGATTACCCGTCGGCTCGTCTGCCAGCAGAACAGCGGGATGCATACTTGTCGCGCGGGCGATGGCGACACGTTGCCGTTGGCCACCGGAAAGCTGGTCGGGCCTGTGATCAGCACGCTCAGTTAATCCGTAATTTTCAAGTAATTCGGCCACACGTGCCTTACGCTCCGCAGGCGCAAACCCTGCAAGTATCAGCGGCAATTCAATATTCATCGCAGAAGTAAGGCGCGGCACCAGATGGAATGATTGAAACACAAAACCGACTTTTTCACTGCGCACTTTGGCCTGTTGCGCATCATCAAGTGCGGTAACGTCTCCTCCATCCAATTTATAAACGCCTGTGCTTGGCCTATCCAGCAGACCGATCATATTCAGCAAAGTGGATTTCCCAGAGCCGGATGGCCCCATAATAGAAACGTAGTCACCTGCTGCGATGTTCAGGTTGATATCACGTAATGCGGAAACCTCCTGATCACCAACGATGAAAGTGCGGCCTACGTTTTGAAGCTCAATCATTGCAACGGCTTCGTTTGTTCAGGATTAATTTTTTCAGGCTGTACGATCGCTCCGGCTTTCACACCAGTACGATCCAGCGAAATAACAATCTGGTCACCTTCCTCCAATCCTTCGGTTATTTCGGTCTGATCCCAGTTGGCCAACCCTGTTGTAACAGTGCGATTTTCAAGAACGCCATCACTTTGATAGCGCAGTACACGCTTACCTTCCAAGAGGGTTTGTGTAGGAATAATCAGCACATTCTGTCGGGCTGCATGCACGATTTCAACATCGGCACTATAGCCGACTAACAGGTTCTCTTCACTAGGTGACTCAACAAACACCACTTCAACTTCAACGGTTCGCGCCTGTTTTTCCAACTCGAGCACATAGGGTGCAAGACGCTTAACTTTACCCGTGAATGTCTTGCCCTTAATTGCGTCCAACGTTATGCGTGCCACCTGACCGACCTTGATGTTGGCTGCATCTACTTCATCTATGGGTGCACTGACATACATACAGCTGTCATCAATCAAGTCTATGGTGGGAATGGTAAGAATGCCGGGCGGTGACGGTGTGGCATATTCACCCAACTCACCACTGATATCAGCAACTATACCGTCGAATGGCGCGCGCAATATCATGCGTTGCAAACTGGCGCGCGCCACCGAAATACGTGATTTGCTTTGTTCTATCTGACTTCGTGAGGCATCGCACCCCGCACGGCTCACTTTGGCTGCAGAGATTCGCTGATCCATCCCCTCAGCTGAAATAAATCCACTTACCTTTAACTGACGAGCACGTTCCGCTTCTTTTTCAGCAAGGTCAGCCTGAACACAAGCCTGATGTGCATTAGCCCTTGCCGTGCTTAGCTGCTCTTGCGCCAATCTTTCCTGTGCTTGCAAATCCTCGCTCCATAGTTCCAGCAAGACCTGGTTTGACTTTACACGCTGACCTTTTTCCACGTACAAACTTGAAATCTGACCACCGGTCGGTGCAGCAAGCTTGGCACGCCGGCACGCTTTCACCGTACCCGCACGGGTGTTACTCACCATCGCTTCGACCTCCCCACGCTCTACCTTGACTAACTGCACTTCAATCGGCGCCGGGCGCATGAAGTACCAGACTGCAATCACCAGCACCAATAACAGAGAAAAATAAATAAGGTATTTACGCAGAGATTTTTTGCGTTGTGAAGATAAATTCATGTGAATTCCTCTAGGTGCCAAACCAGCGCCGTTGACCAAATGATCAAGCTTCCTATCACGCCTTTTACATGGTGCTGGAGAGAGGAATCGAACCACTGACCTACGCGTTACGAGTGCGTTGCTCTACCAACTGAGCTACTCCAGCAATGATGATCATTATAGTGGACGTGCAGCCACGAGTGCCAGCAGTATTAGTGACTACTGAAGCGCCGCCCTCAGATTGACATCAATAAATTCTTTCACTTTTGATGTAATCAAACTTTCACTCTTGCATCGTATTCTGTATGGGAACTTTACAATAATTATTCAGTCAGATTGCGCAATTAGTTAGTACTGGCATACGCCTGATTTAAAGACAAGGAACATGAATACAATCAAAGAAAATTTAATGGGGGCTGACGATTTGAAAAAGCTTGCGCCCGATTCTGGAATAAACACTTCTACCGAAAATCTTATAACTGGACAGACTGGGTGGACTCATCCTTTGGTCACTAGCTCAAAAGCACGAATACATGAGATCGGTGATCACACGATAGCTACACGCAACAGATTGATTGCAGAATCAATATCTGAATATCTAGCGACCGCACCCCAATCAAGAATGTAATTATAAGGGTCATGCGCAACGCTCAATGCCACCGGTACTCATCCGTTGAAAAAGGCTGTGGTTTGCCTTCAATCTCATTACCGAGCAATTCCGCACTGGACAATGACATCGTTACTCCATAGCGGAAATGTCCGCTACTGACATAGAGATTAGTCAGTTCAGGGTGGCGCCCGATAGTGGGGATGTTGTTTGCAGACCATGGACGGAAACCAGCCCAATGTTTAATCGGCATTAATCCACACCAATCAGGAAATATTTCACACACTTGTTGCAAGAGTTTGGTGCGCGCCTCGATAGTGGTGGACTTGTCGAAACCTACATCTTCTAGGGTGCTTCCCACCAGTACATGGCCATCCATTCGAGGAATGAAGTACAAACTCTCCTTGAGTATTATCTGCTGGAATGGCGGCGCATCAAATTTGAACAATAGTATCTGCCCGCGTATCGGGCGTATGTCTAGATCCAACGCATGCACACCGAGCAGAGCTTTACTCCATGCACCTGCAGCAACAATGTATGCATCTGCAGCTATCCTGCCTCGGGCTGTTTGCAGTCCGGTGATTCGCTCACCAGTCAATTCGAAGCTTTGCGCTTCATGCTTCTCCAGAATGATCCCGCCCATCAATTCCACGTGGGCACGTAGCGCCTTCAGCAGATATGGATTACGCACCTGTGAAACCTCCGGCAACAGCAAACCTTCTTCCAGGGATTGTTTGTTTGACTGAGCAGGCAGGTAATCAGCGAGATTCACTGAGCGTGCCTCAAACTCATGCTGGGCACACCACTGCTGAGCACGTTGTTGCTGAATTGGCGGTAGCACCAACATACCGCTACGTTGATATTCCGTCTCGATACCTGTCGCTTTGTACAACATGGCTGCGGCATCTTTAAACATACCCATACCACGAAGCGCGAGTTGCGTTACTGCTTCCTGATAGTCCCAAGGACAGAGTGGAGAAAGTATGCCACCACCGGCCCATGATGCTTCCCTTCCGACCGAACCGCAATCAATCAGTGTCACCCGGTAGCCTGCTTGCAGCAAAGTTTGCGCACTAGCCAAGCCGACCGCGCCAGCACCAATAATCAGGAAATCCATTTTCACTTTTACAAAATTTTCCCGTGATGATAAAACATGTTATGAGGCAGTCGGCATGAGCGTCTTTGGCAACGGAAATACTACATTTTCAACGATACCTTGCAATTCCACCACATTGGTGCCGCCCATTTTTTCCAGTTGGTTTATCACCCCTTGCACCAACACTTCCGGCGCTGATGCGCCTGCGCTGATACCGATATGTTGCTTACCATCAAACCACTCCAGCTTTAACTCATCGGCATCGTTAACCAGATATGCTGGTATACCTACATTCGCCGCAACTTCTCGCAAACGGTTAGAGTTTGAACTGTTCGGTGAGCCAACTACCACCACCACATCACATTTCTTGACCAGTAATTTCACAGCGTCCTGACGATTTTGTGTGGCGTAACAGATATCATTTTTCTTTGGGCCTGTTATGGCAGGGAAACGTGCCTTGAGCGCCGCTATGATTGCACTGGCATCATCAACTGATAGTGTGGTTTGCGTCACATAAGCCAGATTATCATTGTCATCCACCTTGAGTTGCGCAACTTGTTCCGGTGACTCGACAAGATACATGCCGCCTTTGCTTTGCCCCATGGTGCCCTCGACCTCAGGGTGCCCTGCATGACCAATCATTACAATTTCTTTGCCTTGTTCACGCATCCGGGACACTTCTATATGCACTTTAGTCACCAATGGGCATGTCGCATCAAACACTGTTAATCCGCGCTTCTCAGCCTCTTGCCGAACTGCTTGTGATACGCCATGCGCACTAAAAATCAGGATACTACCCCTAGGAACATCGGCTAGATTCTCAATGAAAATTGCACCTTTCTCTCGCAAACCATTTACCACAAATTTATTGTGCACCACTTCGTGTCGCACATATATTGGTGCGCCATGGACAGCCAGTGCGCGTTCCACAATCTCTATGGCGCGATCAACCCCGGCACAAAAACCACGCGGATTAGCTAGTAGCAGTTCCATGCTTTTTCTCCTTGAAACTGTCAATAATTATAAGAAATGCACCGCAGGTAATCGCGGAATCTGCAAGATTGAACGCCGGGAAATAGTGCGTATTCCAATGAAAATGTAAGAAGTCCACCACGTAACCATAGGCAATTCGGTCAATCACATTACCTATTGCGCCGCCCAGAATCAAGCTTAAAGCAAAAGCAAACAACCTTTGCTCACGATGGTTATGCAGTAACCAGACTATCCATACCGAAGCTACAATAGCAATAACGCTGAATAGCCAGCGCTGGGCACCGCCTGCATCGCTGAGGAAACTAAACGCTGCTCCGGTATTGTGTACCAGTACCAGATTGAAGACGCTGAGAACCACCAGACTTTCGCCATAATCAAATTGGCTGCTAATGTACAGCTTGCTCAATTGGTCAAATAGGATTACCAGCGCAGATATTACCAACCAGCGGCTAAGCATATTTCCGCATCTCGCCATCACCAAACAGATTGCTCACACAACGCCCACACAATGTCGGATGTTGCTTATCTGCACCAATATCTTCGCGGTAATGCCAACAGCGCTCGCACTTGTCATGCAAGCTCGCAGAAACATCGATATGCTGCTCACTTTCCACTTCAACCCGGTGAACAGCTGCTCGGGAAGTGATAAACACCAGACGCAAATCATCACCGAGATGCGCCAACACTTCATAATCTTCTCCCATAGCGTGCACATCCACCTCTGCAGCAAGTGCCGAACCTATCAGTCCTACGCTACGCGCTTCTTCCAGTTTTTTGTTCACCCGAACCCGCAAGGCGGTAATCTTGGACCAGATGGCAATCTGACTTTCGCTTAATTTCGCATCTGGTAGTTTGTACCATTCACCTAAAAATACGCTGCAATCATCTTTCCCACTCAGCACCTCCCATGCCTCCTCCGCCGTGAAGCTCAGTATCGGTGCCATCAAGCGTACAAGGCTATGAGTAATGTGATACAGCGCATTTTGTGCAGAACGACGCGCTACAGATTTTTCAGGAGCAGTGTAAAGGCGATCTTTGAGGATATCCAGATAGAAGCCACCCAGATCCTCGGAACAGAATATCTGCAACTTATGCGCAATCGAATGAAATTCGTATCGCTCATAATCGGCACACATTTCATCATGCAAATCTTGCGTCAACACAAGTGCATAACGGTCTAACTCGAGCCACTGCTCAACGGGCAGAGCATCTCGCTGCGCATCAAAATCTGCGATATTCGCCAACAAAAAACGCAAAGTATTGCGAATACGCCGGTAACTTTCAACCACTCGCTTGAGAATTTCATCAGAAATATTCAGCTCACCAGAGTAATCCGTTGCTGCCGTCCACAGTCGTAAAATGTCGGCACCCAGCGTATCAAATATTTTTTGCGGCGCGATCACATTACCCTTAGATTTTGACATCTTGTGTCCATTACCATCCACCACGAAACCGTGCGTCAGCAAGGCATTGTATGGTGCACGACCGTTGATTGCACAACCTGTGAGCAGCGAAGACTGAAACCAGCCACGATGCTGGTCAGAACCTTCCAAATACAGATCAGCCGGTGATTGCAATTCAGCACGTCGCTGTAATACTGCTGTATGAGTGGCACCGGAATCGAACCAAACGTCCAGCGTATGCGTCAGTTTTTTATAGTGATCAGCCTCTTCACCTAACAAGTCCACAGAATTCAAACTGAACCATGCCTCAATACCATCCTGCTCAACCAGATTGGCGACCCGTTCCAGCAACTCAACTGAGCGATGATGCAATTCACCTGTCTCTTTGTGCACAAAGAATGGCATAGGCACACCCCAATTGCGCTGGCGTGAAACACACCAGTCAGGACGATTTTTAATCATGGCCTCCAGTCGAGCACGACCCCAAGCCGGGAAGAACTGCGTTTGCTCTACTGCTCGGCTTGCTTGGTTTCGCAACGTAATTGCCTCTCCACCATTATCTGCGGAAGATGCGTGTGGTGTCTGCTCCATGCCGATAAACCACTGTGGCGTTGAACGGAAGATAATCGGAGTCTTGTGCCGCCAGCAATGCGGATAGCTGTGATGCATCTTTTTTAAATGCAACAAATGTCCGCTCGATTGCATTGCATCTATCACCACATCATTGGCTTTCCATACAAACAACCCACCCACCAGCGGCAAGCCGGCCAAAAACTTGCCATCATCCCCGACCGGATTATCAGTCGACAAATTATATTTCTGACCAACAAAGTAATCGTCCAGGCCGTGAGCTGGTGCTGTATGCACCAAGCCGGTACCGGCTTCGAGTGTGACATGTTCACCACAAATAATCTGCACACTGCGATCATTAAATGGATGCTGCAGTAACAAACCTTCCAACGCCAAACCCTTGCACGACACTGCCACGCCGCCACCATTGTCATTGCTTACATCAAATTGATAGCGTTCCAGACATTGAATTGACAGATCAGATGCAAGAATCAGATAACTGTTGGATGTCTTGATCAACTCATACTTAAACTCAGGGTGTACGCACACTGCCTGATTCGCAGGTAGCGTCCAGGGTGTCGTCGTCCAGATCACAGCATATACTTTTGCATCCGCTGGCAGCGACACACCGAAAGCCTTTCCCAAAGCCTGCTTGTCCATCACCTCAAAACCAACATCAATTGCCGGCGAAGTCTTGTCTTCATATTCCACTTCCGCTTCGGCCAGTGCCGACTGGCAATCCAGACACCAGTTAACCGGCTTATAGCCCTGATAGAGAAAGCCGTTCTCATAGACCTTGCCTAGCGCTCTTATGATGTCGGCTTCGGTCTGAAAATTCATCGTAAGGTACGGATGATCCCAATCACCCAGCACGCCAAGACGAATAAAATCTTTTTTCTGTCGCTCGACCTGACCTTGCGCATATTCACGACACAGTTCACGAAATTGTGCGGGGGGAATGGCTTTGCCATGTTTCTTTTCCACCTGCAATTCTATCGGCAAACCGTGACAATCCCAGCCCGGCACATAGGGTGCATCAAACCCTGCCAATGTCTTGCTCTTGATAATGACATCCTTGAGTATCTTGTTTACTGCATGACCGATGTGGATGTCGCCATTCGCATAAGGCGGACCATCATGCAAGATAAATTTTGGCTTGCCTTGCTTGGCTGCACGAATTTTTTGATAACGATGCTGAGTCTGCCAGCGTTCTACCATCTGCGGTTCACGCTTTGCAAGGTTGCCTCGCATCGGAAAAGTCGTATCGGGTAAATTCAGCGTGTGCTTGTAATCAGTCATCTTCATTCCAAATCATATCTACTTCAGTTTAACTAATAAAACTCGTCACACTGACAATCATCCATGCAACTCGAACCATTTACGCGCGTTCTCAATATCCTGCGCGATGTATTGTTTCAGGGCTTCCACATTGGGAAATTTTTTTTCATCACGCAATTTTTGCAAAAACTCCACCCGCATATGTTTACCATAAAGTTGTTGCTCGAACTCAAATAGATGCACCTCCAGAACCGGAGGTGCATCCTGCTTCAGAGTCGGACGAACACCAAAACTTGAAACTCCCTGCAGCACACCCAAGCCTTCAACATGAGCGTTCACCACATAAATACCAGACAAAGGCGGACGATTATGTCTCATATGAATGTTTGCGGTTGGATAACCCAACTTCCGCCCTACCCCATCTCCCCGTATAACTCGCCCACTAATGCTGTAATGCCGTCCCAGATACTCCTGAGCAGTGCGCAACTGTCCAGCCATCAAAGTAGCCCGGATTGCTGTGCTGGAAACTCTTACCCCATCATGCGCAACAGTCCGCACAGATTGCACCGAAAAACCAAGTTGCAAACCAATTTTTTCCATCAAAGCAAAATCACCGCCTCTCCCTTTTCCAAATCGGAAATCATCCCCGATCAATATAAACTTGGCTAAAAGCTTTTCATGTAAGGCATTGATAAATCTTGCCGCATTAGTCTGCGCAAACTTTTCATTGAAACGACACACGTGCACACGATCTATACCCATTTGATCAAGCAACTCAAGCTTTTCACGCAAACTGGTAAGCCGCACCGGGGCCTCCCGGGGATCAAAAAACTCGCGCGGATGAGGCTCGAAAATCACAACCGCCGTTTGCAAACCGCGTGTTTGCGCAGCCGCACGTAATTCTTTCAATAACGCCTGATGGCCCAGATGCACCCCGTCAAAATTGCCAACGGTGAGCGCAACAGGCTGAAGGTCAAGAGAATAAAGTCCGCGTAGAATCAACATGGGCGCGGATTATACCCGATGAAGGCTCAATTACAGTCACCTAAACTCATCCAGACTAGCACTTGCTTCACTTTATTCCTGCTTAATACCTACCGTATACAGCACTTCCACCTGCAACCAGATCCCTTCAATTGTTGCCAACTGTTGGATCTCATCCAGATGCACTTGCTTGAAATGTTTCAAATCGTTGGGTGAAAGCTGATTGACCAAACCACGAAACCCCGCATACCAGATCACATCCCACCATTCTTCGGCATTTTTCAAGTGATAGCTAAGATTTTTTCTGGTTACACTTACCTCTCCCAGATTTGCACTCGCAAACAAATCTCCCAATTGCTCTTTGGTACTGACGCGCTTCCAGGAGATAGAAGGTCTTTCAATGTCGTACTGTTCGATGCGATTGAAGAACAACTCTGCCAAGGGCTGAAAAGCACTATCGTAGAAACTGGCAATGCCGATGCGCCCTCCCTTTGTCACTTTGCTCGCAATATGCTTGAGTAAACCGCTCATATCTTCGACAAAAAATATGCCAAAGGCACAACTTGCCACATCAAAATATTCGTCAGGAAATGACAATTTCTGCATATCCATCTCGGCAAAATCGGCATTGAAAATGCCTTCCTGTTCTGTTTTTTCTCTTGCCTGTGCCAGCATACCGGATGAAAAATCAACCCCAGTCACTTTACCAGTCGGCAGTTGCCTGGCAATTACTAAAGCGTTACTGCCTGTTCCGGTTGCGACATCCAGAACTCGTTCGCTACCCCTTAACTTCAACGCTTCTGCAAGATGATAGGCACTGTCTGCAAAATATCTGAGCGCACGGTTATCATAGCCCTCAGCGACCGTGTCGAAGGTTTTCTGGATCATTGACTTGATGGCTTGTTCATCCATAAAGGGCCTGTATTTTTCAGCTTCTGGATGTGTCGTCTAAAAAACTTGAGCAGAAAAACCAACCAGTTCCAAGTGGTTTAACCGTGTGTGGATGTGACTTTAAGAGCCAGATAGTGCCTTACGAGAAGGCGGAACACGTTAAATTAAGCTGTCCCACCCACCGTCAATCCATCAATCCTAACAGTAGGCTGCCCTACACCAACCGGTACACTCTGGCCCTCCTTACCACAGGTGCCTACCCCAGGATCAAGCGCCATGTCATTTCCGATCATCGAAATGCGTGTTAAGACATCTGGGCCATTGCCAATCAGCGTAGCGCCTTTTACCGGATGGGTGATCTTGCCGTCTTCTATCATATAGGCTTCGGAGGTCGAGAATACAAACTTGCCACTGGTAATGTCCACTTGCCCACCACCAAAATTAACCGCATACAAACCATGTTTTACCGAAGCGATTATCTCCTGTGGATCTTTGTCTCCATTGTGCATATAGGTATTTGTCATGCGTGGCATCGGCAGGTGAGAATATGATTCGCGCCTAGCATTTCCCGTAACCTCTACTCCCATCAAACGTGCGTTGAGCGTATCTTGCAAATAACCTTTGAGTATCCCGTTCTCAATCAGTGTGGTGCATTGGCTGGGATTGCCTTCGTCATCCATCTGCATCGAGCCGCGTCGTCTTGTCAGTGTTCCGTCATCTACCACGGTCACGCCTTCTGCTGCGACGCGTTCACCAACACGACCTGAAAATGCTGAGCTCCCTTTGCGATTGAAATCACCTTCCAAGCCATGACCTATCGCCTCATGCAATAAAATTCCCGGCCAGCCATTTCCCAACACTACGGTCATGTTACCAGCCGGAGCAGGTGCGGCATCCAGATTGATTGCCGCTTGATGCACCGCCTCAGACGCATATTTTCTTAGCATTTCATCGTCAAAATAATCGTAGTCAAAACGTCCGCCACCACCTGATGAACCTTGCTCACGTTTGCCGTTGCTTTCAATAATGACTGTCACCGAGAGTCGTACCAGAGGACGAATATCTGCATTCATCAAACCATCGCTTCGTGCCACCATTACCACATCATATTCTCCTGCAAGACCAGCCATCACCTGAACAACGCGCGGGTCGAGTGCGCGTGCATAGCTTTCCACGCGCTCCAGCATGGCGACTTTGTCAGCATCTTTCAGGCTGGCAATAGGATCATGTGGCAGATATATCTGTCTCCTTGAACCATGATGAATGATGGGTGCTATCTGGGCTCCACCCTGCTTGGCAATAGCACGAGTAGCCTGCGCTGCAGTTTCAAGTGCTTTCAGGCTAATGTCATCAGAATAGGCAAAGGCAGTTTTTTCTCCACTCACCGCACGTACACCAACGCCCTGGTCGATATTGAAGCTGCCTGATTTGACAATACCCTCTTCAAGTGACCAGCTCTCCGCTCGGCTATATTGGAAATACAGATCGGCGTAATCCAGGCGATGCACCATCATGCTGGCAAAAACCTGCTCAATAGTGCTAGCACCAATCGAGTAAGGCGTGAGTAGCGAATGCTGTGCAGTAGCGAACAGCGAGTCGAATGATTCCTTGTGCTTGGCTTGACTCATTGCTCGCAACTGAATAAAACACGATGCGTTAATGCCGGCAGGCTTTTTCGCAGGCTGGCATGGTAGGAAGGATTGATCTCTCCAATCACCACACCGGAACCACGCGGCAATCTGTCCAATACTCGCCCCCACGGATCAACAACCATACTGTTGCCATGCGTTTCTCGCGCATTTACATGATAGCCTCCCTGTGCGGCTGCTATCACATAGGCCAGATTTTCAATAGCACGTGCCCGAACCAACACCTCCCAGTGCATCTTGCCGGTAGTTTCGGTAAATGCAGAAGGCAACACGATGATGTCCACATTCTTCATTGAGCGGAACAGCTCGGGAAAACGTAAGTCGTAACAAATCGCCAAGCCAATACGCCCGAACGGACTGTCAATCACCACGACCTGATTACCGGATTCGATGGTACTGGCTTCATCAAAACTTTCGTTTCCCAGTTCGAGGCCGAACAAATGTATTTTGTCATATCGCCCCACTTGTTCGCCATGTTCGTCAAACACCAAGCAACTATTCAGTACTTTGTCTGGCGAATTTGCGACCAATGGAATCGATCCGCCTACCACCCATATATTATGCTTGCGTGCAGTTTCGCTCAGGAACGACTGAATCGGCCCCTGTCCCGGTTGCTCGCGTACTATGACTTTATCCCTGTCACTCAGTCCCATGATGGCAAAAAATTCAGGTAACACAACTAGTCTAGCTCCCTGTTCAACGGCCTTGGCAATCAATCGACGCGCTTCGCTGATGTTGCCACTCACGTTCGGGCCAGAAGCCATCTGCACGGCTGCCACCTTGAAAGCGTTTACCTGTGCAGCTATACGTTTCTGTGTTGAGTCACCAATACCCATGATTTACTTTCCTAATTGACTTGTTTCTTGTTGAGGTTGATTTCTTCCGACCTTGATTACACTTGGTTCATTCCAGGAACCACTTACATTGTATTCAAATGACGCCAACTTATCGAGTGGGTCACCCAGCACCTTGTTGACAATAAGTGATCCGATACCTACTACCGGGCTAATAGCAAATGCTCCGATCAACGATACACTACTGCCAAGAGTTGGCAAGATTTTTACTTTCAGATCCTGCGTTTCCTTATTCAAATCAACATAACCCTTGATAGTCGCTTTCGCAGAAGATCCATAAATTTTGAAATCATCGGTGTCGATCACACCATTACTGATTGCAGCATTTCCGTTGATGTTATCGAATTGGAATCCTTCACTGAACACATCTGTGAATCCCAAAGCAACATGCCTGGGAAGATCTTGCAAACTGAGTACACTAAGCAATTTTCCCGCTCCTGGATTCATTTTCAGGAACCTTCCCTTCCCTGTATCCAAATTGAGTGTACCGTTCAAACTGGCGTAGTTAAACTTGTTCGGCGCACCAGACCATTTCAATTCAGCCATTAGTTTACCGCTGCCTTTGTTAACAGTATTCGGATAACCTGAACGCTCCAGTACTTTCCCGGCATCGCTGATTTGCAACTGCAGATTAACCTGACATTGCGTACCGTCACTACCAACTCCGCCTGCCCCATATCCGACAAAGTCAGGTATTACATCACTGTCGTTAACAACTGGAGCAACACTCCATACTCCATCACCCATCAGCGAGCCATCAGGGTTAGTAATGCGCAGGCGACGCATCCGCCAATCGTCACCATCCGGATGTCCCACCAACTCAATGCGACCAATATGTTGATCTTTTACTTTAAGATCCTCTATTGCAAACTCAAAAGCTGGAAAACTGCCTGGACGTAACTTTCCAACTTTCTTCTGCGCCGCACGTTTTACGATTTCATCAGATTGCTGTGACTCCTGAGCTCTCCCCAGCTGAATAGAACTTATACGCACACTGAGCTTTCCTGCATTTTCATATCCATACGGCTGCCATTCAATTTCTCCCTTCGAATTTTTGCTGGAAAGTTTCGCAACCATCCCTTCACCTTTTTCGACAGCGTTAATGTTCAGGCTATCAACATCTAGGCCATAGCCGACAAGTTTATCAATATCCAAACTTACATAATTGATAGGCAGCACTGGTAATGCCTGATCCGAACTCCCGGTTAACCCCTCCCAACCCTGTATTGAAATCACCGGCAAACTGCCCAGCAAGTGAATGCCACGATTTCTTTTCGATGCGGACTTTTTGAGTCGGGCAAGTTGTGACTTGTCAGGATCACCCAGGTTGATGCTGCCGTGTTTGATGACCATCTCATTGTTTTCTTTGTTCCGGAAAAGTTTGGCGTTAAGCAATTTACCCAAATGTACAGCAATGATGTCCTGATTTTCGCCCTCTCGATTTTCTTCCAATTTAAGCGGCATCGCTTCATCAATTGGTTTTGCAAAAGGCTGCGGCAAGCTGGAACTGACCCCCTTTAGATCAGACTGAACCAATATTCGTGTAGATTTTTTCGCTACAGTGATATCAGCATCCCAGTCTGCACCTCCACTCAAATAATCCAGTAAAGGTGATGCGTTCATACTGCGCAAAACATCAAGATCGAAATGACCTCTCACGGCTGTATGTACCGCACCTCCATCAATGGTCTTCATATTTATGCTAGCAGGGCCTCCCAGTATTTCGGCAGATACATCGCTTACTTGCATGTACGATTCTGAAAACGAAAGTACCCCACTGGTGTTGCGTATGCGCGGCACTCCTTTGGCTAGATCGATATCGTTATCCAGCACTCTGATGTTGCCGGACACTTCAACTGGTTGAGTACCCAATAGGGGGACACGAACATACAACGCCAGCTGACTACTGCCACTGGCAGAAATTCCATCGGTGAATCCGTCAATATAACCACGTACAGGACTCTGCTGGATAAACTTTAAAAACTCGTCGCTGGGCGCATCTGCTTCTCCTCTTACCACCAAAGGCAGATTAGTGCTCATCATGTCCGGAATAGCCACACTGACATCTCGCAAATGAGCGCCCAGCATATTCGCCGAGGGCGAATTAACCTCCAGCCTCTTGCCCCTAATCAAAAATTCTCCATTGATGTTTTCGATTTTCGGCCACCTTTTATCGAATTCCAACACTGCGTCCCGCGCGTGTCCGCCGATGTTAAATCTTACGTCTTTGGTTCCATCGAGTGGAAAATCACTCAGATTACCCTTGATACGAATACGAAAATCTTCGGTATGCCCTGACAACAACGCACCGTTCAACCAGTCATTTCCTGCTTGATGCAACGCAACTAAGGGCGTGTACCGAGCGGCACGCCTGATATCACCACGTGTCAACTTGGCTGTCAGATCAAGCACTCCGCGGGTACCAACCAAAGTCTGGTAGCTTCCATACAAATTACCAGCCAGATCCTTGTTGGATACAGCCACATTATCAACTTTAAACAACAGCTCACCGTCTTTGTGCTGCCAACCACCCTGACCAGTCAAGGTATCAAACAACAATGGCTCACGCATTATTCCCGGCGCATCCACTTTCAGGTTACGCGAAATAATGCTTAACCTGCCACGCACTTCGTTACCATCCACGTCCACGGACAAGCCTGAAAATCCTGGTATTTTTCCTACTTGGTGTAACCCTAGATTGTCAAAGCTGCCTTTGATTTTATAACCACTGGGTTTTTCAATCTGCCCTTGCCATTTCGCTTCCAGATTAGACACCTTTCCACTTGGTGCGTAAGCTTCAAGCTTGGCTCGAAACTCTGTCTGCAATGGTAAATACTTAACCAAAGCGTCAAGTGTCTCCAATTGCAACTGATTAGCACGTATTTCTCCTCCTGCCGGATACCCGTTTTCAGTAGACTTTTTGCGAAAATAAAAATCTGTAGGGGGCAACTCAATCCCATTGACTAAACGGACTCCCAACTTTCTGGCTGAAATTTCAAAATCGTCCGAAACATATTGCCAACCTGCCCTACCTCGTAATTCAAGTATTTTCATGGCAGGTACATCTTCAGCCAGTTTGGTCACTACATCACGCAATTCCAGATCAGTTGTGATTCGCGCCAACTCGCCTTTTTCAAAACCGAGCCAGCCACGAAGCGCCCCACGCCCGCTACTGAATACATCAGGCAAAACCAACCATGGACGCCAAGCAATAACATCGGTGTAATCAAGCTGAGTGAATAACTCACCTCGCCAATCACTAAAATTTTCAAAACTTTCTCCCCGAAAATTCCCGCGAACATCCAGAGGAGTTGCCAACTCTGCAGGAGGATTGGCACGAAGAGCAAATCGGTGGCGATTAATAAAATTCTCAATGCGTAAGTTTACTTTTTGAAGAACCAGAGGCGGGGCAGAGCGACGTTCGTCAACCCACACGATAAGTGCGTCACGCACTACCATTCGAGATTGATGCAACAGCCAGTCTGACATATCGCTCTCTTCACCTTCCTTGTCGAGTGCAAGATTGCCTAGAAAAAACTTTCCTTCTACATCTCGGCGTACTACAAACTCAGGGCGAAATATTTCCAGACTCACCAACCTCAGTTCAGCGCTAAACAATGACATCCACGATACACATCCTTCAATACCCGGCAGAAACAATGCCGGCTGTTGCTGATCATCCAGGATTTGCACATCCTTCAATTTCAACAGTGGCTGCAGACCCTGCCAATCCCCTTCGATACTACCGATGATGACAGTATTGCCGAAGGCACTGCTTAAAGATGTGGCAATCCTATCGTGATACAGCTCAATATCAGGCAACAGGTAATAACGTAACGCAATAATACCCAAAGCAAACAACATGGCCATTACTGCTGATATTACGATGACAAGCCTTGTTAGCCAGCTCAAACTAAGCCAAAACAGCCGAATAGGAAAATAGTTAGACATTAGGTTAGTGATTGAATCTTGGTTACTTGTTGCCGGCAAACGACCCGGTCTATTACTATTATGTGCATTGCTACTATAGACAACTGGCAACAAGTGATTAAACAGACGACAATGGGCATTCTAGCTTGAAGCGTCTTTCATGAATACTGCGAACTTTAACCAGCAAAGCAGCTTTGACCATCGTGAGTAAAACACCATGAATTCCACCTCCTTAATGACTCCCAGCACGGATACTTTGCTTCAAAAAACACTCCGATGCAGCCGTTATGTAAAACGGATTGTAGACTCAGACCCTTTACTACTGGATTGGTTGCGGGAAAATTACACTTCCCCCTGTGACCGTTCTGAAATCCGTACATTATTACAGAAATCTGGACTCAATCTGACTGATGAAGCAGAGTTGGGCAAAGCAGTGCGTATTTTGCGTAAGCAAGTGATGATCAAGTTAATCCTACGCGATATTAATGGACTTGCTGACCTATGCGAAGTGATGCAAGCAATGACAGCTCTTGCAGAAGAATGTTTGCAATTAGCTCAAGCTTGCTTGATGGAAACCTTACGAGTGCAGTTTGGCACCCCCGTGGGTGAAGCAGACGGTAACCCACAGCAATTGCTAATTATCGGCATGGGGAAGCTGGGAGGGTGTGAACTTAATGTTTCATCAGATATTGACCTGATTTTCGTCTATTCGGAAGATGGCGAGACAAATGGCCCTAAAAAGTTAAGTAACCACGAATTTTTTACTCGAATGGGGCGCCGGTTGATTAATATAATCAACGAGCTAACTGCAGACGGTTATGTATTTCGGGTCGATATGCGACTGCGCCCATACGGTGACAGTGGCCCTTTGGTTATGAGCTTTGCAGCCTTAGAGGAATACCTGCTCAGACAAGGGCGAGAATGGGAGCGTTATGCGTGGATCAAGGCGCGGGTTGTTTCTCCGGCAGAGCATCCACAGATTGCAGAATTGATGCAATTGGTGCAACCATTCATGTTCCGGAAATATCTTGATTTTGGCGCCATCGACTCAATGCGTGGTTTGCACGCTCAAATTCGCCAGGAGGTACAGCGCCGAGACCGACTCAACAATATCAAACTCGGTTCCGGTGGGATACGAGAGATAGAATTCACCGCACAGGTATTTCAGTTGATTCGCGCGGGACGCGATGCCAAATTACGTGTCCGTCCAACCCAACAAGTGTTGAAACAACTAATGAAAGATGGGCAACTTTCAACGCAAATGGCTGCCGACCTCGACACTGCATATGTTTTCTTGAGGAATCTGGAGCATCGTTTGCAATATCTGGATGACCAGCAAACCCAGGAATTACCCGAAAAGATCGAAGATCAGAATGTGATTGCTGAAGCTATGGGGTGTGCGGATTATCCTGCCTTTTTGGTAAAACTCAATCAGCATCGAACAATTGTTAACGCTCAGTTTGAACAAATTTTCGGCGAACATAAAGAAGACCAGGAAAACTCATATTTGTGGCAGGAAAACATTACAGTCGAGGAGTTAATCCCCCCCCTCGAATCACTAGGTTATCGTGCTGCGTCTGAGAGCGCACAGCATCTATATAGCTTGCGTACTGGTAATCGGTACCGTCAATTACCTGAAGTGAGCAGACAAAGGCTGGATAAATTGATTCCGCAATTTATTACCTTGAGTGCCCAGCACAACAACCCGGATGTCACACTGTCCAGATTACTCACCATGCTGGATGGAATCAGTCGCCGTGCCGTCTACCTCGCCTTCCTAACCGAATATCCTGCAGCACTGGAACGCCTCACCACATTGGTCTCCGCCAGCACTTGGGCAAGCGAATATATAACTCAGCACCCTGCTCTTTTTGACGAACTGCTAGATGCGCGAGAAATATATCAACAGCCCAACTGGCAGAAAATTGACGATGCTATAGAAAGCCGTCTAAATAATTCTGTCGGAGACGCAGAGCAACAATTGGAGGCACTTCGCCAGGTTCAGCAGGAACAGACCTTTCACCTGCTGGCAATGGATCTTCAAGACCTGCTACCGCTGGAAACACTTAGTGACCATCTCAGCGATTTGGCTGATTTGCTGCTCAAACATGTTTTGGCGTTAAGCTGGGAGACTGCTCGGAAACGACATTGTGACCTACCCAAGTTTGCCATCATCGCTTATGGAAAACTGGGCGGAAAAGAAATGGGTTACGCTTCTGATCTGGATTTGATCTTTTTGTATGAAGATGCTCACCCTGATGCACAGGAAAATTACGCTCGGCTAGCGAGAAATATCAACACCATGCTTAGCAGCTACACTTCTTCAGGACGCTTGTATGAAACTGATTTGCGCCTGCGCCCGAATGGAGCAAGTGGCTTACTGGTAAGCTCGATGTCCGCATTTTCAGAGTACCAGCTTGAACATGCTTGGGTATGGGAACATCAGGCATTGACGCGGGCACGTTTTAGCGCGGGTGACAAGCAAGTAGGAGATGCCTTCGAACATGTTCGCAAACAGGTACTTTGCCAGCCACGCGAGTTACCTGTGCTTCGCAAAGAAATTCTTGTCATGCGCCAAAAGATGCACGATGGTCACCCTAACGATAGCGCTCTATTTGATATCAAGCATAGCACCGGAGGAATGGTTGATATCGAATTCATGGTGCAGTTCATCGTGTTAGCCCATGCCCACCAACACCCTCAGTTGAGCGCCGATATCGGCAATCTGGCTTTACTGAAACTGGCAGGAGAACTGGGGCATATACCTGTTGACCTTGCCGAACAGATCAGCGAACTATATCGTATATTACGCAAAACCCAGCACAGAATGCGACTCAACAATGTATCACCGTGTAGAGTTGAGGCGGGCAAGATAGATACCAGCGCATGCAAGAAATTATGGGGGATGCTATTCGATGAACACTTGCAACAAGATGGAACCGAGGTGATTTAGGTAGCGGCTATTCTAAACCTAATGATTGTAAATCCCTCTCTCAGACCAAAGTCGCATTGCCTTTTGCCATTGAATTGTTGGGATCATCCAGCTTATTAGTAAGACGATACATCACTATCTCGCCCTTACCCTTCAACGGAATCGAAGATGCAGGTTCAAATGCATAGTCTCTTTGTATCCGCTTAAAAGTAGTCTTATCCACCTGAATCGCCCCTTCAACAGCTTCATCAGTGAGACGACTGGCAATATTCACCGTATCACCCCATAAATCGTAGATGAATCGTTTAGTACCAATCACACCAGCAACAACCGGGCCGGTAGCAATCCCGGTATGTATGCCTAGTTTGAATTTGGATAAATCAGGATGCTTCATGACGTATTCACGCATCTCCAGTGCCATGTCAGCAATCTTGTTGGTGTAATCAGTCCTACTGCTGTTCAATCCACCGACAGCCATGTATGCATCACCGATCGTCTTGATTTTCTCCACACCATATTTTTCACTAAGCTCATCAAACCCTGAAAAAATGATATTCAGCAATGAAACCATCTGATCCGGGGATAATGATTCAGTGAGTTGGGTGAAATTCACCAAATCAGCGAACATAACCGTCACGTCTGCGTGACCATCTGCAATCAATCCCTTTTTATTCTTCAGGCGATCAGCAATGCTACTCGGCAGTACATTCAGCAAAACACGTTCAGATTTTTTTTGCTCTTCCGCCAACAACTGGTGCTGCTGATCCAACTGAAACCTGATTCTGTCCATCTCTATTACAAAATGGCGAATCAGAAAATAGATGATGGATGACATCGCTGCAAAATTGATGGCAAAAAATACACCGATAGTTCTCATCGGCACTTCGGTTTGACCATCCACACCCAGGAAGTAGTCAAAAATACCGGACATGACTGTCAATACAATATAGGCAAAAAACCACGGGATTGATTCGCGCCAGCTTGATACAACCAATGCGCCAATTGGTGCCAGTAGTGCCCAAAGCATGACACCACTTGATGTAATTGAGCTACCGATACTCCATTGCATGATAAAAGGAGCAAACAGGAAAAGGCTCAATTGGATAGTACGGAACCGCTCAAATCGTTTGGTTTTGAAGTAATAAACCAGTGAAGTCACAGAGACCAACTGGTATAGCAAGGGCACATTTGCAGGAAAATGCAGTCCCATCATCCAGTAGACCGCAAGCCACAACACCACGGCAAGATTCATAAAGGCGGCGGCAAAAATCAGAAGGTCTCTGTGCAGCTTATCTTCTTGTGTGCCTACCGTTTCTTCAGTGATAGTAGGGAGTTCTGCCATCTAATCAATTCCAATTAGGAAAATCATCATTTCCAATCCGTTGCTGAGAACAGCAATAATAATACATGAATACACGGTAAAATACGCCCTGCACTAGGAACTGTTTCCAATAATTAATTGTTAGCACCCCTTCATAATTCTGCTGGAAAAAGCTAGAATTCACCGCTTCCACTTAAGCAATTCCAAAGGAACTCCCATTATGTCAATGTCTGACCGCGACGGTTTTATCTGGTATGACGGCAAGCTTGTGGAGTGGCGAAATGCCACTACCCATGTTTTGACCCACACCCTGCATTACGGCTTGGGAGTGTTTGAGGGGTTGCGAGCATATAAAACGGACAAGGGCACTGCGATTTTCCGGTTACAGGAGCACACTGACAGACTATTCAATTCAGCTCATATCTTTCAAATGAAGTTGCCGTACGACAAGGAAACCATCAATGCTGCACAACTTGATGTTGTGCGCGCCAACAAACTTGAATCCTGTTACATCAGGCCAATTTGCTTTTATGGTTCTGAAGAGATGGGGATTTCCGCTAAGAATGTATCAACCCATATCGCTATTGCTGCCTGGCCATGGGGTGCATATCTCGGCGACGACGGTATGAAAAAAGGTATCCGCGTCAAAACCTCCAGTTTCACTCGCCATCATGTCAACGCGAACATGTGCCGCGCCAAGTCAGTAACAACTTATACAAATTCGATACTGGCGCATCAGGAAGCCGACAACGATAATTACGACGAAGCCCTATTGTTGGATGTGGATGGCTACGTTGCTGAAGGCGCCGGCGAGAATATATTTATTATAAAAAAGGGAAAGTTATACACTCCCGACCTCTCAGCCTGTTTGGAAGGGATTACCCGAGATGCTATATTCACGCTGGCTAGAGAATCAGGTATTGAAATTATCGAAAAGCGCATCACCCGAGATGAAGTGTACTGCGCCGACGAAGCTTTCTTTACCGGCACTGCCGCCGAAGTAACGCCAATCCGCGAGTTGGATCATCGCACCATTGGTAACGGTGCACGCGGTCCGATTACCACTAAATTGCAACAAACATTCTTTGATTGCGTGGAAGGTAAACATCCACTACATACCGATTGGTTGAGCTACATTTAAAGGGAGTCATTGTGTCTAAACAAGATAATACCCAGCGTCACATCGATGTCACAGCAAGTGATTTACCTCTGTCCTGCCCAATGCCCGGCATGAATCTTTGGAACGCACATCCGAAAGTTACGATTCCTATCAACCATGGTGGTGAAGCACTTTGCCCTTATTGTGGCACTCTATATCGCTTTAAGGGCGAACTCCCCAAAGTACATCATTAATTCGATGCACCTGCCGCTCTCAGAAGCAAGGTGCCAGCACAATATGGCATACCTCAATATTCTGGTGCTGTTGTAAATGCAAAAAATACTGATCATCGGCCCCAGTTGGGTGGGCGACGCGATGCTCATGCAACCCATGCTGTCGCGCCTCAGGGAAATCTATCCTTATTGCCGAATTGACGTGTTTGCACCCCCCTGGACGGCGGATTTGCTACGTGTCATGCCGGATGTATCCGAAATCATTATCAATCCATTTCCGCACGGTGCCTTGCAACTCGGCGCACGTTACCAGCTAGGCAAGCAGTTAAAACTTGAAATGTACGGCCAGGCAATTGTATTGCCCAATTCACTCAAGTCTGCGCTGCTCCCTTTTTTTGCAGGCATACCAGTGCGCACAGGCTATATAGGCGAGTTTCGCTTTGGTTTGCTGAATGATGCCCGCAGACTCAGAAAATCCAAGCTGCCGTTGATGGTGGAACGCTTCGCACAACTAGCTGAACAATCTGGCATCAATATAAAGCGCCCGCTGCCTAACCCCAGCCTTCAAATTTCTGATTCACAACGTAACGCCACGTTGGCAAAACTTGAACTGAAGCTGACGAAACCAGTCGCAGTACTTTGCCCCGGTGCCGAGTATGGCCCGGCAAAACGCTGGCCTGTAGCATATTTTGCCGAAATTGCCCAACGACTTCAGCAGAACGGTTTCGAAGTGTGGTTGATCGGTTCTGCCAAAGACCATGAGGTGGCAGAAAAAATTGTTGCATTGGGCAATCTTGCGAGTCGCAACCTTTGCGGTAAAACGGACTTAATTGATGCGATTGCCCTGCTTTCTTGCGCCGGCCTAGTCATCAGTAATGACTCTGGGCTGATGCATCTCGCTGCCGCACTGGACAAACCAATGATTGCTTTGTTTGGCTCGAGTAGTCCGCAATTCACCCCGCCACTATCTGCAAAGTCTGCAATCGTAAAATTAGATATTAAGTGCAGTCCTTGCTTCAAACGGGAATGTCCACTTGGACATTTCAACTGTATGAACAACCTCACGCCGGATATGGTCTGGCAAAAGATCAAGCAAATGTGATTCAGCTTAAAGGTAAATATCCATGACCAGCAATATCCCTAAAGAAATCTTCAAGGCCTACGACGTCCGTGGCATCGTCGGTAAATCCCTGACCCCTGAAGTAGTCGAAGCCATCGGCCATGCCATCGGTTCCGAAGCCGCCGCGCGCAAGCAACACACCATCGCCATCGGCCGCGACGGTCGATTATCCGGTCCGGAACTGATAGCGGCACTGGCGCGCGGCATCCAGAAGAGTGGCATTAATGTAATCGATGTCGGCTGTGTGCCTACACCTATGGTGTACTTCGCCGCCTTCCATCTCGATACCCACTGCGCGGTGATGCTCACCGGCAGCCACAACCCACCAGATTACAATGGCCTGAAGATGGTACTGGCAGAAGAAACCCTGTCCGGTGACACCATTCAAGGATTACGGCTACGCATCGAACAGAGCGACCTTACTCACGGCAACGGCAGTTACACCCAACAGGACATCAGCGCGGCGTACATCGCGCGCATCTTTTCCGACATCAAGCTTGCGCGGCCAATGAAAGTCACCGTGGACTGTGGAAATGGCGTTGCGGGGGCTTATGTTGCCAACCTGTATCGCCAGCTCGGTTGCAAGGTCACCGAGATGTTCTGCGAAGTGGACGGGCATTTCCCCAACCATCATCCCGACCCGTCCGACCCGCGCAACCTGCAAGACCTGATAGAAGCGTTGAAGCGTAATGACAGCGAACTCGGCCTCGCCTTCGATGGCGATGGTGATCGCTTGGGTGTGGTCACCAAGGACGGCAAGATCATCTACCCGGATCGCCAGCTGATGCTGTTCGCAGCCGATGTATTGGAGCGCAATCCCGGTGCGGAGATCATCTTCGACATTAAATCCACGCGTAACCTGTTCGACTGGATACGCACACACGGCGGAAAACCGACGCTATGGAAGACCGGCCACTCGCTGGTGAAAGCCAAGATGCGCGAGACCGGCGCACTGCTGGCGGGCGAGATGAGCGGCCATGTATTCTTCAAGGAACGCTGGTACGGCTTCGACGACGGGCTGTACACTGGCGCGCGACTGCTGGAGATACTAAGCAAGGTCGCCGACCCGAGCGCAACTCTGAACGCCCTGCCCGATGCGGCCTGCACACCCGAAATGCACATCCAAACCGACGAAGGCGAGAACCACGCCCTGCTGACACAACTGCGCGATACAGCAAAATTCACTGATGCAAAGGAAGTAATCACACTGGATGGACTGCGGGTAGAATATGCCGATGGCTTCGGCCTGGCGCGCCCCAGCAATACCACCCCAGTGATAGTGCTGCGTTTCGAGGCGGACGATGCCAACGGCTTACAGCGTATTCAGGAAGACTTCCGCAGGATATTTCATGAGGCTGCGCCACATTTGAAGCTACCATTCTGAGACAGTCATGATCGCGAAGGTGGGAATTTTGATGCGATCATGAATTGCTAATATCTACTGTTTGCCCATTTCTGCCATTCACCTCAGGTGCTAGCTACTACTCTTTCGACAATAACAATATACAAACTGTTGAACTATGCCCGACGGAGTGTGATGAGATTCCTTTTTATGGTCGACCAATAAAAATGAATTTCCGAATTCAGCATGCAGGGAATCTGGCTGATACCTCATCACAGGGAGACCGCTGCATTTTTCTGGCCCATCTTCGGCAAATGTCGCAACTATCACATGACCACCGGGGCGAACTGCTCGCATGACCTGTTCAACATAAGCTTTACGTTCGTCAGGATCCGTCAAAAAATGAAACACAGCGCGATCATGCCAGATGTCGAATCTGCTTATGGGAAATTCAGTTTGAGTAATATCGCCTTCTATCCAGTGCACGACTTCTGTATATTTCCCTAATCGTTGTTTTGCAAAATTGATAGCTGCCAAAGAAAGATCTAGCACGGTCAAGTCGGTATATCCTTCGGCAACAAGATCATCAACCAACCTTGAAGCACCTCCACCAACATCGATAATGGCTGCGTATTTTCCAAGTCCTGTGCTGTGGATCAAACGTACAGACATATCGGCATGTTCTTGAAACCAACTAACAGCATCAGTTTCCTTAGTCGTATATACCTTTTCCCAATGTTGTTTGCGATCCATAGCATGCCTCACTAAAAACTGATCACCCTGTCAGAATCACTGATCAGTGCTTGCAAGTTCTGCATGGCGAATACAGGATAGATGTCAGATTCCTCAGAATATCGAAAAATACAGGTGATTTTTCTTCAACTTAAAAGAAATGGATGTCGCCTCGTGGGACATAGCTGACATTAACAAAAGTCTTTCTAATGCTTCGCCCTCACCCAATCCGAAACGCCCGCCAGAGCCTTGGACAGGTTCTCAGGTTGAGTGCCCCCTGCCTGGGCCATGTCCGGCCTGCCACCACCTTTACCGCCAACCTGTTGCGCGACGAAGTTCACCAGTTCGCCCGCCTTTACCTTGCCTGTCGTGTCTGCAGTGACACCGGCGATCAAGCTGACCTTGCCTTCGCTCACTGAGGCCAGCACGATAGCGGCAGTCTTGAGTTTGTCCTTGAGCTTGTCCAGCGTCTCGCGGAGCGTGGCGACATCCGCACCTTCGAGCTTTACCGCCAGAACATTCACGCCATTGATGTCCTGCGCCTGATCGACCAACTCGTCGCCCTGCGAGGCGGCAAGTTTGGATTTCATCGCAGCAAGTTCTTTTTCCAGCGACTTTACGTTGTCGAGTATCTGTGTGATGCGCCATGCTGCTTCGTGAGGCTGCACCTTTACCACATCGGCGACCTGATGCAATTGTTTTTCCTGTAGCTGCACCAACCCTAGTGCGCCCTCGCCCGTCACCGCCTCAACGCGACGCACACCCGCTGCCACGCCACTCTCCGCCACTATCTTGAACAGGCCGATGTCGCCGGTGCGCTTCACATGCGTACCACCGCACAGTTCGCACGACGAGCCGATATCCAACACACGCACTTCATCGCCGTATTTTTCGCCGAACAGCATCATCGCGCCGGTCTTCTGTGCATCTTCAATTGCCATCACCCGCGACTGCGTCTCTGCATTCGCCAGTATCTCGGCGTTCACGATGTTCTCCACCCGGCGTATCTCGGCATCGGTCATCGGCTGGGTATGCACGAAGTCGAAGCGGGTCTTGTCCGCATCCACTTGTGAACCTTTTTGCTGCACATGGCTGCCCAGCACTTCGCGCAAGGCCTTATGCATGAGGTGTGTCGCCGAGTGGTTGCGCACGGTGCGACTGCGCACCCGCACGTCCACCTTGGCCGATACATGGTTGCCGACAACCAGTTTGCCGGTCTTCACCACACCGTGATGGCCGAACACGTTGGCCTGTATCTTCTGAGTGTCTTCCACAGCAAAGATGCCGTGTGCGGCACGCAACTCGCCACAGTCACCGACCTGTCCACCAGACTCGGCGTAAAAAGGTGTATCGTCCAGCACCACCACACCGGTGTCGCCCTCATTCAATTCATTCACTGGCGTACCATCCTTGTATAGCGCGAGGATTTTGCCATTGTGATCCAACGTGTCATAACCATGGAAAGTCGTTGCCGTACCCGAGTACTCCAGATTCGTCGCCATCTTGAATTTGCCCGCAGCTCGTGCCATCTGTTTTTGATTCGCCATGGCAGTATCAAATGCAGCCACATCAACCGATACCTCATGCTCACGGCAGATGTCCTGCGTAAGGTCGAGCGGAAAACCGAAGGTATCGTGCAACTTGAATGCGGTCCCGCCGTTGAATATCGAAATACCCTGTTTATCGATCTCTACCAGGTCAGCTTCCAGTATCGCCATACCATGTTCGATGGTCGAGAAGAACCGCTCCTCTTCCTGCTTCAGTATCTCCATCACCCGCGTTTGACCAGATGCCAGTTCGGGATAGGCAGCTCCCATCTCCATCACCAGATCGGGCACGATGTTATGGAAAAATGCGGCTCGTGCACCAAGCTTATAACCGTGGCGGATCGCACGGCGAATGATGCGGCGCAACACATAGCCGCGACCTTCGTTGCCGGGGATCACGCCGTCAGCGATCAGAAAGGTGCAGGCGCGAATGTGGTCGGCCAATACTTTCAAGGATGGAGAATCCAAGTCAGCGCATTTGGATTCTCTGGCAGCGGCTTTGATCAGTGCCTGAAACAGGTCGATGTCATAGTTTGAATGTACATTCTGCAACACCGCAGAGATGCGCTCCAGCCCCATGCCAGTATCTACGGAAGGCTTGGGCAGCGGATGCATCACGCCGGCTTCATCACGGTTGAACTGCATGAACACGTTGTTCCATATCTCGATGTAGCGGTCACCGTCTTCATCCGGTGTGCCGGGCAGTCCACCGGGAATATGTTCGCCGTGATCGTAAAAGATCTCAGTGCAAGGACCACAAGGGCCTGTGTCGCCCATCATCCAGAAATTGTCGGACGCATACCTTGCACCCTTGTTGTCGCCGATGCGAATCACGCGCTCGGCAGGTAAACCGATCTCCTTTGTCCAGATATCGTAGGCATCGTAGTCCTCTGCATACACGGTGACATAGAGTTTTTCCTTGGGGAGTTTGAATACTACTGTGAGTAATTCCCAGGCGTACGCTATCGCATCTTGCTTGAAGTAATCGCCAAAGCTGAAGTTGCCCAACATTTCAAAGAAGGTGTGATGGCGTGCGGTGTAGCCGACGTTTTCCAGGTCGTTGTGCTTGCCTCCGGCGCGGACGCATTTTTGTGAAGAAGTAGCGCGAGTGTAAGGACGCTTGTCAAATCCGAGAAATACGTCCTTGAACTGGTTCATCCCGGCGTTGGTAAACAGCAGGGTGGGGTCTTCGTGGGGCACCAGCGAACTTGAGTCAACGATGGCGTGGCCTTTGGACGCAAAAAATTCCAGAAATTTCTGGCGAATCTCGCTACTTTTCATTTACTCACCTGACGAATGCGATATGGCTGACAATAAAGTGAGAATCATACCATTTGACCAGCGTTTATGGCGCTTCAGGCGGGCTATTCTTCTGCGAAATCAGTATTTGCCATTATCTTGAATATAGTGTCAGTCGAAAATCCCCGCGATTGCAAAAATCGCATCTGCCTGGCTTTTTCTTTTGCATCCTGAGGATATTTACCAAATTTTCTTTGCCAAACTGCTTGTGCTGCTTCCAGATCAGATTCTTTCAACTCTGGCAGCACATCGCCAAGCAGGCTCTCATCAATACCCCTTAGTCGCAATTCGCGCATTATGCGTAGCGACCCAAAGCGACTGCGCTTGGCGTGAACCAATTGATTAACAGCACGTTCGTCAGATAACCAGCCCCTTGAAACCAAATCATCCAACAATACGTCCAGATTAACCATCCCGGAAGACTCAACCACCTGATCAAAGCCTTTGTCAGCATGCGCATGCGGTAACAGTTTGGCGTGTAATTCTGCGCGGCTATATTCACGACACGCCAAACACTGCAAAGCACGTGCGCGCAGGCTTAGATCAGACTTTTTCCTCATCTGCCTTAGCATCTACTTTCACACTGGATTTCTCAATTGACTTTGCAGCCTTTTTTTCGTTAGTCTCCAATGGTGCCACACCGAGCACTTCACGCACCTTACCTTCTATTTCATGAGCAATTTCAGGATGTTCACGCAAATACTCGCGCGAGTTGTCCTTACCTTGGCCTATCTTATTACCCTTGTAGCTGTACCATGCACCAGCTTTTTCAACCAACTTGTGCTGCACACCCAGATCGATGATTTCGCCCAAGCGTGAAATACCTTCACCGTAAAGAATATCGAAATATGCTTCACGGAATGGCGGGGCGACTTTATTTTTCACAACTTTTACGCGTGTCTCGTTGCCAATCACCTCATCACCTTTTTTGATTGCACCAATGCGACGAATATCAAGGCGTACAGAAGCATAGAACTTGAGGGCATTACCACCAGTAGTGGTTTCCGGGTTACCGAACATCACGCCTATCTTCATGCGAATTTGGTTGATAAAGATCACCAGCGTGTTGGAACGCTTGATATTGGCAGTCAGCTTGCGCAACGCTTGTGACATCAAACGCGCATGCAGACCCATCTGTGAATCTCCCATATCGCCTTCAATCTCAGCACGGGGAGTCAAAGCAGCAACAGAATCTATCACCACCACATCCACTGAAGCGGAGCGCACCAACATATCAGTGATTTCCAGTGCCTGTTCACCATTATCCGGTTGCGAAATCAGCAGGTCTTCGACTTTTACGCCAAGCTTCTGTGCATACTGCGGATCAAGGGCATGTTCCGCATCAATGAATGCTGCCGTACCGCCCAGTTTTTGCATCTCGGCAATGATTTGCAACGTTAACGTCGTTTTGCCGGAGGATTCCGGCCCGTAGATCTCGACTACACGTCCGCGTGGCACGCCTCCAACACCCAGTGCAATGTCCAACCCCAGCGAACCGGTGGAAACAACCTGTATGTCCTTCGCCACCTCATTTTCACCGAGGCGCATGATTGAACCCTTGCCGAATTGCTTTTCAATCTGACCCAATGCTGCTGCCAGCGCTTTGCTCTTGTTATCGTCCATACTGTGTTCCCCTTATAAATTTGTGCACGGATTATGGCACAGCATATTACACTTGTACAGAACGTTCGTTCTCATTAATAATTCAGGCTGTTTTCGTCACATGAGTAAGCAACTCACTCACCCCTTGCAGCGCTATATCCACTGCCTTGACGCGTATCTCAGAACGATTTCCAGCAAGAAGGTGCTTACTAGCGAACGTCTCACCATGCTTGATTCCCCAAGCAAACCAGACGGTACCGACAGGCTTGTCAGTTGTTCCACCATCCGGTCCGGCAATGCCACTTACTGCCAGCGCAATTTGTGAAGCGCTATGTGAAAGTGCACCCTCCACCATCTCGCGTACTGTTGCCTCGGAGACCGCACCATGTTTCACCAAGATGTTTTCCCTGACGCCCAGCATTTGCTGCTTGGCGAGATTGGAATAGGTGATAAAACCCCTATCAAACCATGCTGAGCTCCCCGCTACTTCGGTAATTGCCTGTGCCACCCCGCCACCGGTACAAGACTCAGCCGTTACTAGCGACCACCCATAGGACTTGAGCAATGCACCGACTTGCACAGCCAATTCATCCATTCTCAAACATCTCCGTCCAAAGTGACGAGCGAAATTGAAACTATGCAGAAAATGGCGAGGAGCCACAGTTTACAAATTGGTAAATGAGTATTTTGAGCCATTTTTTAACGCAGTTTCGGCAAGCACAATAGTTGTGTGAAGGTATTTACAGGCCGCGTGCCAAATCATTCCGGATATCCACGACAGCTTCTAGGCCAACAGAAATACGTATCAAGCCATCTGTAATATTAGCTGCTGCCCGTGCCTCCGGAGTATTTCGTGCATGTGTAGTGCTGGCCGAATGAGTGATGGTAGTTTTGGTATCACCCAGATTGGCAGTAATTGAAAGTAGTTTTGTACTATCTATCACACGCCATGCCGCAGCTTTGCCTCCCTTGACTTCGAAGGACAAAATACCACCGCCTGTTTTTTGCTGACGCATCGCAAGCGCATGTTGAGGATGTGAGGCCAGACCCGGATAGTAAACGCGTTCAACATTGGTTTTCGTTTCCAGCCACCGTGCCAGCTCCAACGCATTTGCACTATGCGCCTCCATACGCAGCTTCAAGGTTTCCATCCCTTTGAGAAATACCCATGCATTGAACGCGCTCATGGTTGGGCCAGCAGTGCGCAGGAATTGATACACACCTTCCAGATGTTTTTTTCTGCCCAACACTGCACCACCAAGCACTCGGCCCTGGCCGTCTATATATTTGGTGGCGGAATGAATCACAACGTCAGCACCCTGCTCTATCGGCCTTTGCAGTATGGGCGTACAAAAGCAATTATCCACCGCAAGTATGGCACCACAAGCTTTGGCCACTGCCGCTATCGCTGTAATATCAGCAATCTCGGTTAGTGGATTAGATGGCGTTTCCAGAAAAAAAAGCTTGGTGTTCGGACGGACAGCAGCAACCCATTCATCGACGTCTGTTACTGAAACATAAGTTGTTTCCACTCCGAATTTGGTGAAGATGTTGTTGAACAAACTCACAGTTGATCCGAACAAGCTACGTGATGAAACGATATGATCTCCGGCTTTAAGCAGACCCATCACACATGCCAGAATCGCAGCCATGCCCGTGGAGGTAGCCACGCATTGTTCAGCGCCCTCCATTGCAGCTAGCCTGTCTTCGAACATCTTGACTGTAGGGTTGGTGAAACGCGAATAGATATTTCCGGGCTGCTCCCCGATAAAACGTTTGGCTGCCTGGCTGGCATTGTCGAACACGAAACTGGAGGTCAGAAATAATGCCTCACTGTGTTCACCAAATTGGCTGCGTACTGTACCGCCATGTACTGCGAGAGTTTCAGGTTGATAGTTATCAGACAAGTCCACTTCCTTATTCAGTAATATTCTTAGAGTTCAGCC
>Ga0316190_10000323_pt1 | contig 32746 bp, 24 predicted proteins | sample Eddworburrow2_MG_FD_204929 | JGI IMG/M metagenome (GOLD analysis project Ga0316190, IMG submission 204929) | Coastal sediment microbial communities from Maine, United States - Eddy worm burrow 2 | ecosystem: Environmental > Aquatic > Marine > Coastal > Sediment | place: USA: Maine | collected... | reverse complement strand
ACGCCGCCAGGTCGCAGCTGGATTCGCCTTGCCACGGATGCCGGACGATATAGCGCCCCTGGAAGTTCTGGCGGTCACCGGTCTCCTGGAATACCAGGTCCTCCGGGAAATGCTCGCGGTCGTAACGAACGTGCAGCCGCGTTGCGAATACGTTCCGGGCCTGCGGGGGCGCGATTTTCTGTAGCGCCGGCTGTTCGTCCAGCCAGAATACGCCGAGGCTCCGCAGTTCCCTCGCTGACAGCGGATCCGCCGCGCAGGGGTCGCACCAAGACATGTCCCACGCATATTCGAGGAACACGCCGCGGTTATTCTCGACTACCGTCTGGCGCGCGAACATGTCCCTGTAGAAATCTGCAAAGCCGGTTTTTACGAACGCGGGAATCTCCACATTGCTGGGCAGCTTTACAGTCCGGTAGTTGGTGGTTTCCACCCGCCCGGTGCGTGTCAGGGCGTATACGTAGAGGTCCTGTTGCTGTTTCGCGTTGAGCGTGCCGAGCCGGATGGGCAGCATGAACCGGCTGCTCTCGTAAGCGACCTGCAGCGGACGCAGGTAGGTATAGCCGGATTTCTTTTGTTCTTCGACGTTCACTTTCGCGACGAAAAAGCGCATGTCCTGCTTGAGGTAGCTGCCCACGACCTTGTCGGCGCCAGGCGGGATACGGTAGCCATTGTCGTTCAGCCACCCGATCAGGCCATCGCTTTCCTCCGCGGACAGGATGAGGATGTCGTACTCGCCGACGGAATAACTCGCTTCGATCGTGACCCCCTGGGAACGGGCGTCCGCGTCCATTACTGCTTTGGACGATGGTAGCGCGGCCATGTTCTGCGACAATTCCAGCCGCCGCCGGTCCATGCACGGGTCCGGGTCGAAGTACTCGACGAGCCGCGGTGACGTGTAGGCGTCGAGATGATCGATGACGGCCTTGTCCCCGACGTTGACCTGGCCGCGTTCGATAAATGTCGGCACCGGAATGACGACGGCGAAGTCTTCGGCGTCGCCCTCGAAGTCGTTCGCCATGGTTATTACGGTGCGTTTGCCGTCGCGCACGAGCACGACCTGCGATGCGCGGTTGAAGAGGCTCGTATCGGCCTTGGCGACGTAAAAGCCACAGAATGCCTGAGCCGAACTGCTTATGCCGACTGTGATTATTGCGGTAAGGATGGTGACGATTGACTTCATTATCGAGCTCCTTCGATTTTTTGTGCGTGTGCCGGCGCGACTCGTGCCCAGCTGTAGGCCGTTCCACGAAACAGGCAATCGATCACCGGCACCAGCGGTGCCGTGGCGACAAGTGCGAGAATCGGGGCAAGCGGTTGATAGAGGCCGAACTGGATCGCGAACGCTGCGCCCGCCACGAGCATCGAGTAAAGAACGCGGCCGACCGGCGTGTCCGGCGTCGTTTTCGGATCCGAGATCATGAAAAAGGCGAATACCAGCAAGGCGCCGTTCTGCAGCTGGTGGACCGGAATGGCCAGTGGGTCACCGAGCCAGAGCGCACGCCCGAACAGCAATAGTGCATAGAAGCCGAGGAAACCGATCGTCGTTTCGGCACGTTTCGCGCGCGTCAGCACGATGAAGCCCAGGCATGCGAGCGCGAACGCGCCGATCGCGGCGCTGCCCCACTGGCCGGTCGAGATCCAGGCGTGATCGGTGGACGCGATCAGCGTGACTATTGCAATGTTGGCCGGGTTGAAGACGTGCTTGCCGCGTATACGCACCAGGAACTTGCTGGAGATCGCGATGAGCGCGGCGATCGCCGCGACGCTGACGAGATCGGTGCGCAACAGCAGGGTCAGCGAGAGTGACGTGATCAGGGGGCTCAATGGATCGAACCGCGCTAGTCCGGCCGCCCGCGTTCCGGCAAACTGGACCAGCAGCGACGTTACGACGATTACGGCGGCGTTCTCGAGGCGTATACCGAAATCCAGCGCGAGGATGCCGTAGGTGACGAGGGTGCCCAGCACCGCAATCTGGTAGTAGCGTGGATCCTGCAGTCGGGCTCTGATGTCCATGCCCGGTAACAACGCGCCCGGCCGCCCTGCGGGGTTATACGCGCGTGGCGCGACGAGCAGGAATGTCGCAACTTATTGATATTTAAAACAAAGAAAATCGCACGTTTCGCGCATCCAAATGCCGGGCGACACTCATCTAACAGGTGAAGATAGCTACCTATTTACCTTAAACAAGGAGTTCGACGATGAACCCGAATGAAGTCTGGATACCCCTGTCGATGTTTATCGGCCTTTCGGTCGTGCTGTCGCTGTGGGTCTGGTTCCGTTACAAGGCGAAGAGGGACCTGCAGGAGACCATTCGCACGGCGATCGAGAAAGGTGAGGGCTTGTCGCCCGAGCTGATCGAGAGTCTCGTCAATCCGCCCGTGTCGCCGCAGCGCGACTTGCGCCGTGGTGTTATCAGCGTCGTGGTTGCCGTAGCAATCGCACTTTTCGCGCTGTTCGTGGATGAAGGCGATGCTTTCGGGCCGCTGATGGGGATCGCGATGTTCCCGCTGTCGATCGGTGCCGGATTTCTCTTGATGCACCGCTTCGGCAAGTCGGACTGAGCCGCACCGGGTAACCGGGAGAGGAACGATCGACGACCAGCTTCTCGTCGCGCGCGTGGTGGCCAGCCAGGATGCGAACGCATTCGGCGAACTCGTCCGGCGCCACCAATCGCAGGTCAGAAACTTCCTGCGCAAGCTGGCGCGGGACGAAACGCTTGCGGACGACCTGGCGCAGGACTGCTTTCTGCACGTATGGGACAAGATCCATACCTATACCGGGTCCGGAAGCTTTGTAGGCTGGGTGCTGAAAGTTGCGTACACGACATTTCTGCAGTCGAAGAGGAAGTCGAAGCGTTATCACGAAATCCTCGAACAGGCGGGTCATGAGGCGGAACGTGTTCCGGTTGCGAATCAAAGCACCCCGGAAACCGAGCTGGACCTTGATACCCTGCTGGCGGCATTGAATGAACAGGAGCGGGCAATTATGATCTTCTCGTATGCGTGCGGTCTTTCGCATCGGGAGATTTCGGAAGCTACCGATTTGCCCGCCGGTACGGTGAAGTCGATTATTCACCGCGCCAAGGAAAAGATCAGGACGCAGTTTGAAATCGAAAATCATAAATATGGCTGACAAAACATCAGATGCAGTGGACCGCCTCCTGGCTTCGGCTTTCGAGGCAGGGCCGATCGCCGACGACGGTTTCAGCGACGGTATCGTTTCGACGATTCGGCGCCGGATCTGGATCAACCGGCTGGCGCTGCCGATTGCTATCCTGGTTGGCGTGGGTTTTGCGCTGAAGCCGGCGTTGCAGCTCATCAACGTGCTGTTACCGTTGCTGAACGTCATGCCCGTCGAACTGGCCAGTGTGCCGATGCAATTCCTGCCGCAGATCCAGTTTATTGTCATGGGCGGAATGGCGTTTGCAGCAGGCATAACGCTGATCAAGATGCTGGAAGAAACCTGAGCGGCCGGCAGCGCTCAAATTCAGATCCACGTCATTGTCACGCGCGGCGGGCTCGGCTACAGTCGGCCCATGAGTCTTCGCGACCAGGTGGAAAAGTTGCTGCCGAACTGGGAACGCTGGTATCCCAGCCTGTTTGATGCGGCCAGCGATCTCGGCCTGATCAAGGCGCGGGTCTGCGATCCCAACTCGTTGCTGCTGACCCGGCGGCACCAGAAGATCCGCCAGCGCGCAGAAGACGCGCATCGCGAAAAATGGGGCGGCAAGGCCGAAGAGTAAAAGTTACTGCGCCCATGACACTCGACCTCGAAGCGATTCGTTCAGAATTTCCGGCGCTCCATGAGACCGATGACGGGCTCGCGAGGGTCTATTTCGACAATCCCGCCGGCACCCAGGTGCCGCAGCGCGTCGTGGACGCAATGTCGCACTGCATGCTGGGTGCGAGCGCGAACATGGGCGGCTACTTCAGGACGTCGGTCATGGTTGGCGACATCGTCGCCGACGCGCAGCAGGCGATGGCGGACTTTCTCAATGCGCCTTCCGCGGACGAGATCGTATTCGGCCAGAACATGACGTCGCTGACATTCCACGTATCGCGTTCGATCGGGCGCCGTTTCGACGCCGGTGACGAAATCATCTTGTCACGCATGGACCACGACGCGAACGTCGAGCCGTGGGCGATGCTGGCGCGTGATTGCGGTTTGACTGTGCGCTGGCTGCCTTTCGATACAGAGACTTTCGAGTTCGATCTTCGGGAGCTCGAAAACCTGCTCAACGAACGAACGCGGCTGGTGTGCGTATGCGCCGCCAGCAACCTGACGGGGACGATCAACGACGTCCGCGCAATCTGCCGAATGGCCCGGGACGCCGGCGCATGGACCTACATCGATGCGGTGCAGAGTGCGCCGCACATGGTTCACGACGTGCAGGATTTCGGCTGTGATTTTCTCGTGTGCTCGCCCTACAAGTTCTTCGGGCCCCACCAGGGCACGTTGTGGGGACGCCGCGAGGTGCTGGAGTCACTGGAGGCCTACAAGGTGCGCCCGGCTCCGGGCTCGATTCCCTGGTGCTTCTCGCCCGGCACGGCCGCGCACGAAGGTATGGCGGGCACCGCGGCAGCGGTCGAGTATTTTGCCTGGATCGGGGAGACGATGGCCGGGGGCGAAGGCGATCGCCGGCAGAACGTGCGTGCAGGTATGGCGGCCATAGCCGAATACGAACAGGCGCTGGCGGAGTATCTCGTGCACGGCCTGCAAACGCTTCCCGGCGTGACGATTCACGGTATTACGGCGGAAGAAGCGATGCCGAGACGTGGCCCGACCGTCGCGTTTACCCATGAGCGACACGCACCCGACGAAATCGCCCGGGCGCTCGCGGCGCAGAATATTTTCGCCTGGAGCGGCCATAATTACGCGCTCGAGGTAGTGAAGTCTCTCGGCCTGTACGAGTCGGGCGGCGTGGTGCGTGTGGGACCCGTGCACTACAACACGATCGATGAGGTCGATCGCCTTTTCGAGGCACTGGGCGCCGTCCTGGGCTGAATCCTCGTCTATACTTCCCCCATGCGCTTCGTTCAGCGAGCGCCGCGACAATCAATATAGGGGAATAACAATGAAAAGAATCGTGGCCGCATCCGCGGCAACCGTTATTGCATTCGGCATGATCCCGGCCTATGCCGACAACCACGACACGGAAGCGAGGCGTTACGTTCCGGTTGAGACCTTCACCTGCAATTACCGCGACGGCATGGGTCCTGCAGATCTCGACAAGGTCATCGAAAACTGGAACGAATGGATGGATGACAACGGCGGGGAGGACTATTTCGCCGTCACGTTGACGCCACACTATTACGGTGAGAATACTTTCGATGTCGGCTGGCTGGGTTCCTGGCCCAGCGGTGAGGCAATGGGTAGGGGAACCGACCTGTGGCTGAGCAAGGGCAGCGATATTGGCCGGCAGTTCGACGAAGTGCTGGAATGCGATTCGCATACCAATTTTGCAACCACCGAATTCAAGTCACCGGGTGAAGGCCCGGCACCTGACACGATGGTGCTCGCTTTTTCCGACTGCACCGGCCCGGAAGAATCGAGCAAGTGGCCGGACCTGATGAAAGGACTGGATGCCTGGGCCAGCTACCAGGCCGAGACGGGTTATCACGAGGGCAGCTGGATGCTGTTCCCGGCGTACGGCGGGGGCGACTTCGACTACGACTTCAAGATGGTTTCCGCGTGGGACACCCACACGCAGCATGGGCAGGATTACCAGCGGTACAGCGAACAGGAGGACTGGGAAAAACAGGGCGAGCTGACCGGCGACATGATGGACTGCGACGTCGCCCGTCTTTACGACGTCCGCACACGGCGGCGGCCTGCAGCAGACGACTAGCGTCGAGTCCGCGCCCACAAGAAAGGCCGCCCTGTGGGCGGCCTTCCGTGAGTGCAATATCGAAAAAAAGGGGGATCAGAGGATTGCGGAAGGTTGCTCCATAATCCGGCCAAGACCCAACGGTTTTCTCGATAACCTTGCAATCTCACTAGACATGGATCACCTCCTTTCAGTAGTTTGCCCAGCCGAAGTATGTCTCGGATACTGAAGAAATCCAAGGAATAATTCACAAAAAACAATGGTATACAAGTAACATTTGATCGGTTATTCTGAATCGCTGCCTGGCCAGAACGCCGGCCCCGTCACGGCGGCCGAACGGCTCCTCTCCCTGGACGCACTCCGCGGCGTCGCCGTAATGGGCATCCTCGTAATGAACGTATACGCGTTCGCGATGCCGCTCGCGGCCTATTACAACCCCTTGATCATGGGCGGCACGGATGCGCTCAACATAGGTACGTGGTTTTTCACCCACCTGTTCTTCGACCAGAAATTCATGAGCATTTTTTCGATGCTCTACGGCGCAGGCGTGGTGATGATGATGAATCGTGCGGCGTCGCGTGGTGCGTCGTTTACGCCGGTCTTCTATCGCCGAAGTGCCTTGCTGGTGGTGATCGGGCTGTTGCACGGATACTTCATCTGGTTCGGCGATATCCTGTTTCACTACGCGTTGATGGGCATGGTCGTATTCCTGTTTCGCAAGGCCACGCCACGAACACTGATAACGATTGCCTGCTTGATGTTGCCGGTAACGCTGTTAATCAATTTCGGCAGCTCTTTCTACCTGGAGGAGCTGCAGGCAAACGTTGCGGCGATCGAAGAAGCGCAATCGCAGGGCGCGACGCTCGATGAAGAAGAGCGGGCGAAAATCGAGGAGTGGCGTGAGATCCGACCCGTATTCGCACCGACCGAGGAAGACATCGCGGCCGAAGTAACAGCCTACAAAGGGTCTTACGTCGACATCCTGGCGCACCGTGCTCCGTTCGTGGCGTTCATGCAGGTAAGCGGCACGCTCGTATTCGTCGTATGGCGAGTGGGCGGGCTGATGCTGCTCGGAATGGCCCTCATGAAGCTGGGTGTACTTTCGGGTGAGCGCAGCACGCGCTTTTACCGGAGAATGACCGCGTTCGGATACGGCCTTGGGCTGCCGCTCGCAATCCTGAGTGCGGTAACCCTCGAGGCGCAGCAGTTCGATCCGTTGTACGTGGCCCGTTACGGCGGGATACCTAACTACTTCGGCAGCATCCTGGTCTCATTCGGTCACATTGGCGCCGTGATGCTCGTCATTAAATCGGGCGCATTCGGGGCCGTCGTCGAACGTGTCGCCGCGGTCGGCAGGATGGCGTTGTCGAACTACCTGGCCCATTCACTGGTCATGACGAGCCTCTTCTACGGCTACGGCCTGGGATTGTATGGGGAGGTCCCGCGATTCGCGCAGCAGGGTTTCGTCGTTGCCCTTATCGGACTGCAGCTGTTGCTAAGTCCATGGTGGTTAAGGCATTTCCGCTTCGGACCTGCAGAGTGGCTGTGGCGCTCGCTGACCTATGGGCAAAGGCAGCCGATGCGCCGCTAGCAGTGTATACTCTGGCCCTTGCCTGCTGCGCGGCAACCGTATTCGAACAATCAAGAACCCGGGAGAGAGGACGTAATGGCACTCGCAGATCTCAAGAACGTATTGAACATCTTCGGCGGCTCGGACATCGGCGAAGACAAGCAAAACGAGTTGTTCAAGGAAGTGCTCCTGATGACCCTCGCAAGAGCCGCCGACGCGGACATCAACATCCAGGCCATCGAGGTCGAGAGCATCCAGGAAATCATCAAGAAGCATACCGGGGAGGACGTCAGTGCCGCCGACGTGCGGGTCGCCGCTCGCGCGGAGCTCTACGCGGAAGCGGGCCTGAAGAAGTACCTGTCCAAGGTGCAGAGCAAGATGAAACCCGAACACCGGGCCGAGACGATTCAGGCCCTGGCGAACATTTTCCGCAGCGACCACGTCGTGAATCCGCTGGAAATCGACTTTTTCAATGGCGTCGCCGAAGCGCTGGGCGTGACGCCGGCGCAAATCGCGGGACTCGTGCCGGGCGACGTCGACAACAGCTGAGTCACACTCCGTCCTTGCGTGCGGCTCGCCGCCGCCGCGACAATATTGCGCTGCCGCTGGCGGTCAGCGCGCGCAGGTAACGCACCGAGGCAGCGGTACCGACTTCGCGGTACACGATGTACAGCCCCGACGCGATAATGATCATTGCGCCCGCGATGACCCAGCGATCAGGCACTTCATCCCAGATCAGGTAGCCCGCTACTGCGCCCGCGATAAGGGCCGTGTACTCGAACGGCGCGAGCACGGAGGGCGGCGCTCGCCGGTATCCGCCAACCAGGCCTATCCAGGCGATCACGGAGCACGCGCCCGCCGCGAGAAACAACGTCCAGCCGACGGTATCCGGGGCTTTCCAGTCCCCGTCTATCGAGAGAAGACCGGAGATGGTCATTGGTCCTGCAATCACGTACACGGACAGGCCGAACGTCGATTCCGTATCCGCGAGCTTGCGAGCCGTGATTGCGAGGCAGGCATAGCAAAGGGCTGCGAAAAGGACGCTCAGTGCCGCGGGTGACAGCGTGCCCGTGCCGGGTCGCAGGATCATCAGCACGCCGGCAAACCCTGCCACCACCGCAAGCCAGCGTCTCCAGCCTACGTGCTCGCCCAGCAGGGGTACCGACAGCGCCGTCATGATGAGTGGTGCCGTGAAACCCAGCGTCAGCGCGTCGATCAGCGGCATCTGCGAGAGCCCGAAAAAGAAACCGAACATTGCGCCGGACGCCAGCAGCGTGCGCAACAGGTGCCAGCCCCACCTGTCCGTTATTAGACTTTTCATTCCGCCGAACTGACGTGCGAGCAGCAGGAACAGCAGGATTCCGATGAGGCTGCGAAGGAATACGAACTGTTCGAGGGGGTACGTTTCCAGAATCGCCTTCGCACACAGGTCCAGGCCGAGTCCACCCATTACCCCGAACAGTATCAGCCCGATCGCGCCGCCGATCGGTGCGCTGTGAGTTTCCTGAACCACGGATTAACGGGGACCTCGCGCAGCATGCCTTCCGGGCATATTCTCATGCGCCGCGCGGGGTTCCCAGCAATTCAGCTTTGATTCATGCGTTCTCGCGTTAAATGTAATCGTGGAATAACGAAACCGAGGATGAAGTCATGATCACGGCAAAGCTGGACAAGAAACCTGCAATCGCGCTGCTGCTCGCGGCGGCGCTGCTCGTTCTGATCTCGGCAACGTCTGCGGCCGCAGTCGGCGGGGACGAGGGCGACAAACGCGTTACGTACTCGACGCACCTCAAGGGTGACGGACGCGACAATGCGGTAACAATCAGGGAAACCCGGGACGAGTACGAACCGCTGGGGTCGAACGGCGCAAGCCGTGAGAAGACCCGGTCGGGCTCGCAATCCAAGGCCGCATCCGGGGTTTCGATGTCGCCGAATGCGGATTTCTGGTTCTATCTCGCGGATGTCGAAATCTACGGTGATAGCGACCGGGATGGCTATTATTCCGGTATCGACCTTTTGTTCGACGTCGACACCTATTATTCCGTGGCGGATATCTACGCGGTGGCTTACCTGAGTTACGAAGGTGGGCCGTGGGAGGAATACGCGGTGACCGAGGACTTCACTATCTTCGGCTCGTCCGGCACTGACGACTATGTCATCGTGACGGACCTCGTATCCGGCTATCCGAGAGGTGACTACGACATCCTCATCGAGGTCTTCGATGCCGGCACGTCCGAGTTCCTGGCCTACTTCGGTCCCGAGGACACGTCGGAACTCGCCTTCCTGCCGCTCGAGGACATGGACCGGGATGCCCCGGCGCCCGAGACCCGGATAACGGTGAACAGCGGCGGTGGTGGCGCGAGCGACTGGTTATTGCTGGCGTCGCTCGGCATATTCGCAACCGTCTCCGGGCTGCGGCGTTTCACGAAACAGCGGTGCCGCCTGTAATAGCCGCGCCCTGGCGGCGTGCGGTGCGCATGACTTTCCTGCCCCACGCCGCCAGCTTGTCGAAGTAGATATACAGGGCGGGGACCACGAACAGCGAGACGACGGTGGAAAATGCGAGACCGCCGATGATGGCGCGGGCCATGGGATAGTAAGGAGGTCCGTCGCCGCCGATCTGGGTGGTGCCGAGCGCGAGCGGCGTCAGTCCGACTATCGTCGTGGCGACGGTCATCAGGATCGGCCGCAGCCTGTCACGGCCCGCCTCGACGATCGCTTCGCTTCGCGACAGCCCGTCACCGCGCAGATTGTTGACGTGATCGACGAGTACGATGCCGTTGTTAACAACCACCCCGATGAGAATCATGATGCCGATCATGGCCATGAACGAAAAGGTCGTGCCGGTTGCCGCGAAAAACAGAAAAACCCCGAATATCGAGAACAGGATCGAGCCGAGTATGATCGAGAACGGCAACAGCAGTGATTCGAACAGGGCCGCCATGACGAGGAAGATACACGCGATGCCCAGCAGGATGTTCGTGGCCATCATGGCCTGTGTCTCGTCCGTACGTTCGAAGCCGCGCCCTTCTTTCCAGCTGTAGCCCGGTGGCAGCTCTATCTGGTCCATGAGGCTCTTGACGTCGGGCCTGATGTCCTCGGCGCTGAAGCCGTCTTCGAGATTGCCGGACAGGATTACGGCGGTTTGCCTGTCGGTGCGCTGGATCGTTGCCGGCGACCGACCGACGTGAAGCGTGGCAACACTGCCGAGATTTATCCGGTTACCGTCTGGCGTAAACAGCGGCAGGTTGGCGAGCTGCTCGACGCTCTGTTTGTCGTCCTCCCGGAACGCGAGCCTGACTTCGATCTCGCCGGTCTGCCCGCGGAATTCGCGCAGGTTTTCGCCACGCATGGCAATGGCGATCGTTTGCGCGATGTCCGCGGCCGTCAGGCCGGCAATGGCTGCCCGGTCCCGATCGATCGAGACACGCACCTCGTTTTCGCCCGACTCGGCGTCGGAGCGCACGTCCTTGAGTCCCTCGACAGAGGATAAGGCACGGGCAACTTCATCGCCGAGTTCGTTCAGCAGTTCGGTCGAATCGCCAGAGATCTGTACCGTGAACCCTTCGCCCCCACCCTGCTGATCGAACTGGAAGGTCGGCTTGCCGATGGCGATCGTTGGCATGTCGGCCTCGATGCGCTCGATGATCTTCTTCGTCGACAGGGTGGCCTCGTCCTCTTCGGTCAACAGCAGCGTGGACTGCGCCTGGCCCTGGTCGTAATAGCTGTAGACCGAGCGGATATTGAATTCTTCCTGCCGGGAAAACAGGTATTCCTCGATCCGGTCGACCGCTGCCTCGACGCGTTCCACGGAGTGCTGGCCCTCGATGTGATAGGGCATGTAAAGCCGCCGGCCGACGTCCTGCGGAAACATGTCGAAATTGACGAGCTGGAGCATCAGCGGCAGCACACCGACGACGCAGGTCATGGCGATCCCGAGGCCAGTCCACCACGGGTGGCCGATGATCCAGCGAAGACTGCTCATGTAAGCCCGGGTCAGTCTCGGGATCAGCGCGCCGCCTTTCGGTGGCTTCGGCAGGCGAATCCGGGCCGCGAGCATCGGCACGAGGGTCTGCGCAATCAGGAGCGAGGCCAGCAGGGCGACGATGATCGTTACGGCCACATGCGTGAGGAACACCATGATGTCGTTCTTGGTGCCGACGATGATCGGTGCAAAAACGATGATGGTTGTCGCCGTGCCCGCGATTACTGCGGTCCCGACTTCCCGCACACCTTTCAGCGTCGCCTCGAAAGGATGGGCCTTGTCCATCGCACGGCGCCTGAAAATACTCTCGGTGACGACGACTGCGTTGTCGACGAGCATGCCGATGGCGAGCATCAGCCCCATCATCGACAGGATGTTCAGCGAGAGCCCGGCAAAATAAAGGGCGCCGAGGGTGATCAGGAGCGAAAACGGTACCGAGGAGATGACGATCAGTGTCGTGGACAATTGCCGCAGGAAGAGATACAGCACGACGATGGCGAGCAGGCCGCCGAGCAGGCCTGCGTTAAGGAGGTCGGAAAGCGATTTGCGTACGCTGTCGCCGGCGTTGTCCAGGGGGAAGATATTGATCCCGCTCATTTGCGGCAGCTTGCCGACTTCTTCTACCTCGGCAATGACACGATCCGTGACGTCGACGAGATTGGATCCCGTCGTCTTGTTGATCGAGACGCCGATCGCGTAGTCGCGGTCCAGATGGCGCCCGTAGTTTCGTTCGGGCGTGCGCAGCTCGACGCGTGCAATATCGTCCAGGCGTAGCCCGTCCGCGGAAACGACGAGATTGCGTATGTCATCGACCGAAGAGAATTCCCCGCGCGGCCGGACGCTGAGCCGCTGGTCGCCGGCCGTCAGTCGCCCTGCGCTGACGGCAAAATTGCTGCGCGTCAGGAGATCGCGAAGGTCGGCCACGTCTATGCCGTACGCCGCGATCATGTCGGCGTTGAGGAGGATGCGAATTTCGCGAGGATCGACGCCCTGCAGATCGACGCGGGAGACGCCGTCGATGCGCTCGAGCCGGCGTTTGAGGAGGCGATCGAGCAGGTCGTAACTGTCGGACAGGTCGCGTTCGCTGGAGATGCGCAGCTGTAGCACGGGCTGGTCGCCCAACGACCCGGTGAACACGAACACCCGGCGGACATCGTCGGGCAGTTGGTGGCGGATGCCGTCGACCTTGGAGCGGGCCTCGATACCCTTTGCCCCCATGTTCTGGTCCCAGTCGAACTGCAGGAAGATCTGTGCGTCGTTTTCCGTTGACGTAGAGGACATGCGTTCCACGCCGGCCAGGGTCGCAAGCGCCTCCTCGACGGGGCGCGTAATCAGCCGCTCGATCTCCTCGGGCGACGATCCCTCGTACGGGATCTGGATGAAGATCCCGGGAAATTCGATGTCCGGAAACTTCTCGAGCGGCAGCAGGCGGGAGGCGATCAGCCCGACCAGGGCGAGCGCGACGAAGACGACCACGGTGGTGACCGGCCGCCGCAGTGCGATCTCCGTGTGCTTCATGACCGGCTCTGAGTTGCAGCCAGGCCGACGTTGGCGAACCGGCTTTTGCGATCCAGGAGCGAATAGACGACCGGTATTACGACGAGCGTCAGCAGTGTCGACACCAGCAGTCCGCCGATTACCGTAATTGCCATCGGCGTTCTTACTTCCGAACCCTCACCAAAGCCCATCGCCATCGGCAGCAGGCCGAGTGCCGTGGTCAACGAGGTCATCAGTATCGGGCGCAGCCTGGCCGTGCCGGCTTCCATGATGGCATCGAAACGGTCTTTGCCTTGCGCGCGCAACTGGTTGATGAGGTCGACGAGCACGATGGCGTTATTGACGACGATGCCCGCAAGCATAATGACGCCGATGAAGGCGACGATGTTGATCGTCGTGCCCGTCACGAACAGCGCGAGCACGGCACCCACCAGTGCGAGCGGAATCGTGAACAGGATGACGAACGGGTGAATCAGCGATTCGAACTGCGATGCCATGACGAGATAGACGAGGAAGATCGCCAGCGCCAGGGCGAACTGCATGGATGTGAAAGACTCCTGCATTTCCTCGCTTTGCCCGGACACGGTGGCGCTGATTCCCGACGGCATCGGAATGCGGTCGAGGATTCCGGCCGCGGCGGCGGCCGCGGCGCCGAGATCGCCCGAGGCTACGTTGGCCGTGACGATCGCTACGCGCTCCTGGGCGACGCGGCGGATTTCGGCGGGACCGCGCGCGATATCGACGGTCGCGACGGCCTCGAGCGTGACCGGTCTTGCCGACTCCGGGTTGATGATCAACCGGCGGATCTCGTCGATACTGGACTGGCGCGTGTCGACGCTGCGCACAAGTACGTCAATCTTGCGGTCTCGCCAGGTATAGCGGGTCGCGACTTCACCGCGCACGCTTGCCACGACGCGGTCTGCGATGTCGCGCACCGCGAGCCCGAGTTTTGCGGCGCGCTCCTGGTCGAAGACGATTTGAATTTCCGGATTGCCGTTTTCAACGGTCGTCCTGATGTCGGTAAAGCGATCGTCGTTTGACATTCCTGAAACGACGGCCTGGCTTACCAGGCCGAGCTCCTCCAGGTCATAGCCCGCGATCTCGATCTGCAGCGGGCTGGAAAAGCTCAGCAGTGATGGCCTTGAAAACTCGTACTGCACGCCGGGGATTGCGGATAATTTCCGGCGCATCGCCTCCATTGCGGCGTTTTCGTCGCCGCGGCCGGCACCTGGCACCAGCGCCACGCTGAGCGTGCCGGTGTTGTCGCCGGCATCGACGGGATTCGCGTCGAGCCGGTTGCCGGTTCCGGACACCGAATAATCGAGTGCAATCGTATCGATGTCCTGCGTGGCGCTCTGCGCTGCCTGGATGGCACGGTCCGTCTCCGCCAGCGTGGCGCCTGGCGGCAATCGGAGGTCCGCATTGAATTCGCCCTGCGACAACTGCGGAATCAGCTCGGTGCCCAGGCGCGGCACCAGCGCCATGCTGCCGGCGAAAATCAGCAGAGCTGAAACGACGACGGTAGCGCGGTGCCGGAGTGACCAGCGCAACAGCGCCGGGTAGACGGCGGCGGCAGCGCCGTAGAGTCTCTGGAACAGCTGCGTGGGCAGCCACAGGACCGCCCAGAAAAGCCATCGCACGCCCTGGAACGCGAATCCGGATGCCCTGACGATGGCCGCGACGAGACGCGTAAAACGGCCAGGCGGTTCGTTTTCATTTTCATCGACATAGCGGCTGCCGGCGCCGAGTGACGACAGCATCGGGATCACCGTCAGGGCGACGATCAACGAGAATATCAGTGCAAAGGTCACGGTCAGCGCCTGGTCGCGGAACAACTGCCCCGCAATGCCCGAGATGAAGACCATCGGGAAAAAGACGGCGATGGTGGTTAGCGTTGCCGCTACGACGGCCGACGCCACTTCGGAGGTGCCGTTGATGGCCGACTCCGCAATACCCTCGCCCTGCTCACGCTTGCGCACGATATTCTCGAGGACGACGATGGAGTTGTCGACGAGCATGCCCACGGCCAGCGCAATGCCGCCGAGCGACATGATGTTCAGTGAAATGTCGTTGGTGTACATCAGAAGGAACGTGCCGATGACCGAGATCGGTATGGCGATGCTGACGATCGCCGTGGAGCGGGCGTCGCGAAGAAAGCCGTACAACACGATGATGGCAAACAGGCCGCCAACGAGCGCTGCGTTCTTGACGTTATCGACCGCGGACGAAATGAAGCGCGACTGGTCGTAGATCTTGACGAGTTCCATGTCCTCGGGCAGTGACTCGCGGACCCGGTTCAGGCGTTCCTCGAGGCGATTCGCGACCTGCACGGTGTTCGCGTCGCCTTCCTTGTAAATTGCGAGCTCGACCGATTCGCGTCCCTTCACGCGCGTAATGGCGTCGCGTTCCTTGTAGCCGCGTTCGACCGTTGCAATGTCACGCAGGTACACGGGACGGCCGGCAACGTAGGCGACGATCGCGTCGCTGAATGCCGCGACCGATTCGAATTCGTTCAGCGTGCGAACGAGGAAGCGCTGATCGCCTTCCTCCAGGCGGCCCCCCGAGAGGTTGACGTTTTCGGCCCGGATTCGGTCCGCGACCTGCTCGATGCCGATGCCGAGCTGCGACAGTTTCTGCTGGTCGACCTGGATCTGGATTTCGTCCTCGAGGCCGCCGCTGACCTTGACGGCGGCGGTGCCTTCCGCGGCTTCCAGGTCGGTCTTCAGGCGATCCTCCGCGAGGCGCCGCAGCGATTTCAGGCGCGCTGCGGCAGTATCCGCTGCGTTCGCCGATTCGTCATAGAGCAGCCCGAGCCGCATGATTGGTTCGGAAGAGGGATCGAAACGCAGCAACAGGGGGCGGCTTGCCTCCAGCGGCAGGAACAGGAGGTCCAGTTTTTCGCGGACCTCGACTCCCGCGACGTCCATATCGGTTCCCCACAGAAACTCCAGCGTAACGTCGGACTGGCCGGAGCGGGAAACCGAGCGAACGAGCCTGACGTTGCGGATGACGCCGACGGCTTCCTCGATCGGCTTGGTGACCAGGTTTTCGACTTCAACGGGCGCCGCGCCTGTGAGCTCGGTGCGGATCGTGACCGTAGGGTAGGAGACGTCGGGTAACAGGTTCAGATTCAGCCTCGACAGCGACACCATTCCGAAGAGGCCTACCGCGACCATGATCATGACGACCGTGACGCGACGCTCGGTCGCGATTTCAATCAGCCGCCGCATCGTCCGCTTCCTGCTGTGCGCCGTTTGCTGCGTTGGTGTCCTCCGCGTGTTCCGTGTTGCCGTCCCGGCCGATGACGGTGACCCGTGAGTCCTGCTTCAGGCTGGCCTGGCCCACGGTGACGACCTGTTCGCCGTCCCGGAGACCGCTGCTAATCTCGACCATGCCCCGATTGCCGTAACCGGTGACCACCGGCCTCCTGACCGCGCGATCGCCTTCGACCACGAAGACGCTCGCCGCGCCCTGGTCCTCGATGATCGCGCTCCGCGGCACCTGCAGTGCATTCTCATGCACGTCGTAGATCACGCCGATGCGGCCGAACATGCCCGGCTTGATACGTCTCTCCGTATCGACGATTTCCACGGTGATCTTGAAGGTGCCGGTCTGCGGGTCCACGACGGGACTAACGCGGCTGACCACCGCGGCGATCCGTTCACCCGCCAGGGCGTCGATCTCTATGCCGACGGGCTGGCCGGGGTCGATGTGCCTGTACTCGCGTTCGGGCACGTGCAGGTAGGCAACCAGCGGATCGAGGCTGGTCACCTTGAACAAAGCGTCGCCCTCACTGATCGTGTTGCCGAGCTTGATGAATCGCTGCGCGACGACCCCTTCGATAGGGGCGCGAATCTGTGTGTAGTCGAGTTCCAGGCTTGCCAGGTTGAACGCTGCTTCCAGCGCTTCCATTTCGTATTTGATTTTTTCGAAGTCGCCGTCGCTGATCAGGCCCTTGGCCTTCAGGTCGATATTGCGTTCGTAATCACGTTGCAGCTTGCGGAGCTTCGCTTCGGACTCGCTCAGTTCGAGCTTCAAGCGGTCACCGTCCAGGCGCGCGAGGACCTGACCCTTGCGCACCTCATCGCCTTCCTCGACGAGCAGTGCGCGGACTTCCCCGTTGACCTTGGCGATGACGTCTGCTTCCGCATAGGCCTCGATCGGCGCGGTGCCCGTGTACATGGCGTAGACGTCACCGCGAACCGGCGCACTGGTCTCGACCGGGATCGGCGGCGTTTCTTCCTCGCTATTTTCGGCTTCCGGGGGCGCCTCGCCCTGGCAGGCGCTGAGGAGCAGCACGCCGAGCAGAGCTGGCGGTCCGGATCGAAATAGACTCATGGGATTCTCAGGCCGCTCGCGTCAGCCTGCGTAGCTGGGGCGAGGGCTGCTGCTGGCAAGTACCTTGCTGCCGTCGCGCAGGCTGGATTGCCCCGTGACGACGACCTCTTCCTCGCCGGTCAGGCCACCGACCACCTCGACGAGATTGCCGGACTCGATACCGACCTGGATCGTCCGCCGGCTGACTTCGCCGTCCGCCACTACGTAGACGGAGGTCTGGTCGTCTTCCTCGACAAGCGCTGCCCGCGGAATGACGAGTGCGTCGGCGTGCCGCTCGTATGCGATCGAAAAACGGGCAAACATGCCGGGGGCGAGATCGCCGGACCCGTTGTCGATAAATGCGGTGGCGCGGAACGTTCCGTTACGCACGTCGATGGTCGGGCTGATGCGTGCAATAGTGGCGGTGTACGTCGCGTTCGGATTTGCATCGACGGTCAGGGTTGCAGACTGTCCGGCCGAGAACTTGCCGAGCTCCGCCTGCGGTATCTGCAAATAGGCGAGCAATTCGCTGGTGTCCGTAATGCGGAACGTCACGTCGGATGCATTGACACTTTGGCCGAGTTTGATGTCGCGCGAAGACACGACGCCGTCGATCGGCGCGCGGATTTTCGAATATTCGAAATTGAGGCGTGCCAGTTCGTACGTCGCCTCGAGCGCTTCGAGGTCGTACTTCAGACCTTCGAACATCGCCGCACTGACCAGGCCGCGTGCCGCCAGGTCGGTGTAGCGCGCGTATTCACTGCGCACCTGGTCGAGATTCGCCTTCGCCGACAGCATTTCGAGGCGCAGCCTGTCACCGTCGAGCTCGGCCAGCACCTGGCCGGTCGTCACCCGGTCGCCTTCCTCGACCAGCAGGCGGATCACTTCGCCGCCGACTTTCGCCACCACGGGCGCATCGGCATCGGAGGCTATGGTGGTCGTTGCTTCGTACGTCGCGAGAATATCGGTTCGCGACGGCACGGCGGTATCCACGGGGATCGGCGTTGCCGCCTGGATCTCGGCATCCGGGGTGACGCTGGCTTCGCCCACTCCGCAGCCGGACGCCAGTGCGGCCGTGAGTGAGAGCATGAGCGTGGCGATGGTGACGTGTCTGAAGTTCATTGTCTTTGTCATCTGTTTCAGTGTCGGTGTTATAGTGAAGTATAACACTATATTAGTATAACGCAAGGCCCTGTGCGGACTTTCTTTCCCGGGGAAAAACCTATTAAAAACAGATTATTACCTTTCATTCCGCCAGGGTTCGTGTTGCCCCTGCCTGTTCAGCCCGATGCAGCCTGAGACAGGTGCTGCGTGCCGGAGTTCGGCAGTAGCGGCGCAGCGGTCAATCGCGGCGTCTGACTGTTAGATGCCGGAAACGGGGCTTTGGATGCAGGCGTGAGCGAAGCTCTACAGGGTCGCCGCGGTCGCGGACGAACGTTCGCCGCGTCGCTCGCGTCGTGCTGCGAGGCGCTTCGAGATATTTGCCTGGATCATGAGCAGGCTGGGCGTCAGGACCAGCGTGAGGATTGTCGCGAATGCCAGGCCGCCGGCGACCGACGACGCGAGCTGGGTCCACCACTGGGAGCTCGGTGCGCCCACCGAGATGTCGCGGCCGATCAGGTTGATGTTTACGCCAAGAACCATGGGCATCAAGCCGATGATCGTCGTGACCGTGGTCAGCAATACCGGGCGAAGGCGAATTGCGCAGGTGCGCAGCACGGCGTCGTAGGCATCGAGGCCGCGGCCGCGCAGCACGTTATAGGTGTCGATGAATACGATATTGTTGTTCACCACGATGCCGGCGAGCGTAATGACGCCGACGCTGGACATGATGACGCCGAAGGGCTTGTCCATCACGAGGTGACCGAGGAGCACGCCACCCGTCGAAAAGAGCACGGCGGTGAGTATCAGTCCCGCCTGGTAGATGCTGTTGAACTGGGTCACGAGAATGATCGCCATGATCGCGAGAGCCATCAGCATCGCTCGTTCCAAAAACGCCATGTCTTCTTCCTGGTCTTCGGTGCCGCCCCGAAACGCGGCGCTCACTCGCGGGTCGAGTGCAAGTGTCGGCATCAGCTCGCGGAGTTCTGCCACCACGTCGGATACGAGGTAGTCGCTGTGAACGTCAGCGTCGATGCTGATCGTGCGCTGCATGTCGATCCTGGTGATCGTGCTCACTTTCTGGGCCGGCTTGCGTTCAACGAACGTGCTGATCGGCACCTGCCCCTCGTCGGTCGGGATTCGCAGCTGATCTATCTGGGAAAGACTGCGGTACTGCTCGGGATAGCGGACGCGGATGTCGATTTCGTCGTCGCTGTCGTCCGGGCGGTATTCGCCGATCTTTATGCCGTTGGTGACGAGCTGCACCATTGCGCCGACGAGCGAGATGTCGGCACCGAAGCGGGCCGCCTCGGCGCGGTCGACATCGATCTGCCATTCAATGCCGGGTAGCGGACGGCTGTCCTCGATATTGGTGACTGCCGGGTGTGTCTCCATGATCGCGCGGATATCGGCGACCGCCTCGTCCAGCAGCGCAGGGAATCGCGATGCGACCTCGATGTGGATGGGCTTGCCGATAGGCGGACCCGGGTCGGGTTTGCGGGTTTCGATCGTGATCCCCACGAGGTCGGCGGTCCTGTTGCGGATTTCCGCCAGGATCTCGTCGGATTTGCGGCGCTCGTCCCAGTCGACGTAGTTCAGCGTGAGCGAGCCGATATGGTCCGACGCGGCATCGTCACCCCCGGCCCCGACCTTGGCGTAGAGGTTCTCTATCTCGGGCATGCCGAGCACACGGTTCTCGACCTGGCGCACCAGCTCGTCCATCTCGTCGATCGACAGATCGCCGCGCGCACGAATGTCGACCATGCCGAAAGGCATTTCGACTTCGGGAAAGTACTCTACGCCGCGGCCAAACGTGAAAAACGCCGCATACACGGCCAGCAGCAGGCCGGTGACGGCCGCCACGTTACGCCAGGGCTTCTTCAGCGAGCGCCTGAGGACCCTGACATAGGTTCCCGTAAAACCGGTCACGTGATTCAGGTCGCCCGTTTCCGCCGCGGAGAGGTTGCGTTTCATTTCCGGCGTCGTGGCGCCGGTCCTGCCGAATATCGAGCCGAGCGTCGGCACGAATATCAGCGCCATGATCAGCGAAGCGGCGAGCACGGCTATCAACGTGATGGGCAGGTACTTCATGAACTCGCCGGACGTGCCGGGCCAGAGCGCCAGCGGCACGAACGCCGCGAGTGTGGTGCAGGTCGAGGCGATGATCGGCCAGGACATGCGAATGGCTGCCCGCGAGTAAGCGTCGAAACGGCTATCGCCTTCGGCCATGCGCCGGTCCGCCATTTCGGTTACCACGATTGCGCCGTCGACGAGCATGCCGACCGCCATGATCAATGCGAACAGCACCATCATGTTGATTGTCACGCCAAAGGAACCGATGAGCAGTATGCCCATCAGGAAAGAGCCGGGAATCGCGACACCGACCAGCAGGGCGGTGCGGATGCCGAGGATGCCGATAATGACGATGAATACGAGCAGCACGGCCGCGAGCACGCTGTTCTGCAGTTCCGTCAGCATGTCGTTCACGTCTTTCGATTTGTCGCGTGAAGCGATGACCTCGATCTCCGCCGGCCAGTAAGCCTGTTCCTCGGCCACCAGCGCCTTGATGTCATCTATCGTCTCGATGACGTTCGCGCGTGCGCGCTGCACGACTTCGATCGCGAGTGCCGGCTTGCCGTTCAGGCGCGCGTAACTTTCCGCGTCCTTGTAGGTCCGGCGCACTTCGGCGATGTCCTTGAAGTGAACGACGCGTTCGCCGACGGCCTTGATCGGCAGGTTGAGCACATCCGCCGGACTTTCGAATACGCCGGGCACCTTGACCGGAAATCGTCCTTCGTCCGACTGCAGCGCGCCCGCCGCCACCAGCCGGTTATTCCGCGCAACGAAGTTGATGATCTGCGCCTGGTCGAGGCCGTAGCTCTCCATGGCAAGCGGATCGACGATGACCTCCATCAACTCTTCGCGAACGCCCACGAGGTTCACCTCGAGCACGCCGGGAATGCCCTCGATTTCCTCCTTGAGGTCCCTGGCAATCGTTATGAGTGTCCGCTCGGGAACGTTGCCCGCCAGGTTCAGCACCAGCATCGGGTCGAAACGCGACATCTTGACCTCGTTGACGGTCGGCTCGTCGGTTTCGTTCGGCAGCTTGGCCTTCGCCATGTCGACTTTCTCGCGCACGTCCGCCAGCGCCTTGTCGGTGTCGATGCCGGCGTCGAACTCGATGAGCACATTGGCGCCGCCCTCGTAGGCGTTCGCCGTCATCTCCTTGATGCCCTCGATCGTGCGCAGCTCCTGCTCCATGGGGCGGACCAGCAGGCGCTCTCCGTCTTCCGGAGAGATGCCGTCATGCGTGATGTGGACGTAGATCATCGGGATTTCGATGTCCGGTTCCGCCTCCTTTGGAATGGTCAGGTAGGCGGTAACGCCGGCGAACAGCACGACCGCCAGCGACAGCAATACGGTTCGCGATCGCGACATTGCCGACTCGATGATCTGCATTAGGGCCTGCCGACGCTATGTGGACCCACGCTGCCGCAGGCCGTTTTTTCGGCTGGCAAGGCAGAGCGAGCGTTGCGTAGCATCGCTACACGAGCGAGCAATAACGCCGCCAGGCGGAAAAACGGCTGCGTCCCGAAGGGTTGTGGCTGAAACAGCGCCACTCTGCGTTGCTCGTCATTCATTTGGAGTCACCAAACTTCTCTCCTCGCGCCTTGATTGGCGCTGTTTCAGTCACGACAGCGTGGGCCCACATAGCGTCGGCAGGCCCTAGTCCTCGTCGTCCGACTTGATGGCGACCGCGGTATCGATATCGCCCTCGGGAACGGCGTTCACCATCGTCCCGGGTACGACGAAGCCCTGGCCCACCGTGATGATCGTGGCGAGATCCGGCAGGCCGGCGACCCAGACGCCGTCATTCGTCGACAGCGCTATGTCGGCAACGACGAATTCGACATTGCCATCGTCGTTAATGATCTTCACGCCAATGTTGCCGGCGTCGTCGAGCGTTAGCAGCGACGGTGAAATGCGATGCGCGAGCACACGCTCGGCAGGGATCTGCAGCTCGGCGGTGCCGCCGGCGCGCAGCGTGCCGGCGCCATTGTCGACTTCCAGCTCCACCGTGAACGTGCGCGTCGCCTCGTCCGCGACCGGGGCGACATAGCGGATGGTGCCGTGCACCGTTTCACCGGTGGCCAACTGAGCCTGTGCCTTCTGTCCGGTCTGCACGTAACCCGCGTCGAACTCCGAAAGGTTTGCGGTCACGATGATCGTGCGGTTGTCCACGAACCGCGCGATCGGGTCGCCGGACTTGACGAAGTCGCCGATTTCGACGTGACGTTCCTGCAGCGCTCCGCCGAAAGGTGCGCGTATCGTCATGTATTCGAGATCGAGCTGCGCCCGTTTGAGTTCGGTTTTTGCGGTTTCGAGCTCTGCGATGGCTTGCTGCAGCTGCGCTTCCGACACGTAGCTCTCGCCCTTGAGCTTCAGGCGCCCCTGGTACTCGACTTCGCGTTGCCGCAGGGTTGCTTCAGCCTGTGCGAGCCTTGCTTTGCGGTCGCGCTCATCCAGCCGGACGATGACGGCATTGCGATCGACGTTCGAGCCGCGGCTGGCGCCGACGTATTCGACACGGCCGTCGGTTTCGGCGGCCATATTCACAATACGGGCTGGCGCGGTCTCGCCATTGACGACGACCGTACGCATGATTTCTTCGGCAGACTGGGTACGCACCCGGACGCTCGACTGCTGTGCCGGTGCCGTATTGGTTATCAGGCTGTCCGGCGCCTCTTTCGGCGCCTCTTCACCGAATTGTCCCGAGACGAGCCACACCGTCACCAGCGCGGCGATGCCTGCCGAAATAAACCAGGACCGAAAATTTTTCACGTTTCCCAAATCCATTTTCTGAACCTTCTCTGTATCCGCACGAGGTCCTCGTCAGCATCAGCCGACCGCGGTCTCGTGCCCTTTGTTCGTATCCTCGAAGAGCGTGTCCCTGTTGTCTTCGATGTATTGCCGCATGGTCTTCATCATCGTCTGGCCGAAGCCGAGTACGAAGCGTGCGCCCGGCGGCCAGTCATCCATGCAGGATGTTTCCATTTCTTTAAAAAGCTGCAGGTAGTCCGTCATCTCTTTGACACGATTATCGACAACGGTTTCGACCTGTTCGCGCGACATGAGGTGTGCGAAGCACATCGTGGCGAGGAACTCGGAACGAATCTTGTGAGACGGACAGGGGTTGTCGAGGGCTGTCAACAGGCGCTCGCGGCCCAAGTCGGTGATCTGGTAGACCTTGCGGTCCGGCTTGCCTTCCTGCGGGACGTGCCGGCAATCGACCAGCCCGTCACCGGCGAGCGCGTTGAGCGCGGGGTAGATCGAGCCGTATCCGGCGGCGAAGAAATGGCCGAACGACGATTCGAATTCCTTTTTCAGGTCATAGCCCGAGGCTTCGCCGTCGGTCAGCATGCCCAGGCAGACGGTTTTTACGTCCATTGCGGTTCAACCCGGCGACCCATGTCGCCCATATATCGGGGCGATGTATTATATTAGTTCGATATATAAAGTCCAGCCTGCAAATGTAACGAATTGTCTCGAGCAATAAGCTCAATAAAAACAGTTACATATAAAATTACCGGGCGGAAAATTCGGCAATCGCGGGCGCGATTTACCGGGCGGTTGCGCGACCGGGTAGCAGGATTACTGGAAATACTGCGCCATGAACGGGGTCAGGAAGCGGTCCTCGGGGTCCAGCTGGCGACGGATCCGGCGGAAGAATTCGAGGCGGGCACCGTAGACCTGGCGGGCATAGTCGGCGCGCAGCGAGCGCGTCTGGCTGAACAGCGGTACCCCGGCCCAGTGCTCGGCAAAATCCGCAAGATCGATCACGAAATCCTCCCAGCCATTGGCCTGGGTCGACGAGGTCTGCAACACGATCATCGGTTCGTCGAACGACGGAGACAGCAGGGCGGACCGGTCGTGGTCGACGTAATAGCCGACGGCCGGCATGTCGCAACGATATCGCGAGTCTGCGTAACTCTGTCTGCAGAACTGCCGGTACGCGCGCGCGACCACGGAAAAGTCGGCCGCCGGAAAGCACCAGGTCGTGTACAGCAGCTTGCGCGTGCGGCTGAAGTTGCGGCCGGTCGAACCAGCAAGCATGTTGTTCCCCGTCGTGACGAAACGCCCGTTGACGATTCCCTGCGTCGCCTCGCTCACCGTGTCGATAACCTGGTAGCGAACGGAATGCAATGGCAGCAGGCGGTTGAATGACTTGAACAGGTTGGGCAGTACCGTGCTCTCGCCCCAGTCCTTGATCTTCCACGGCGTCTTGTAGGTGTGCCCGGCCGACTCCGAATAACGTCTCAAATCGAGATAGACACGGTCGCGGTAGGGGAGCAGGTAGAACTTGAAGCCGACATCGTTATTCGACAGCGTGTCGACCACGGCACAGAAGTCGTCGATCGGCAACTTGCGATGGCTGACCGTAAAATTGGCTATCGGCTGCACCCGGAGCGTTGCCTCGACGATGACGCCGAGCAGGCCGTAGCTCGAGCGAACCGCGCCCAGCAGGTTTTTCTGCCCGGCGTTCACCTTCATCAATTTGCCTGCCGGCGTAACCAGTTTCGCGCTCAGTACCCTGCTGGCGAGGCATGCGGAGCGTTTCCCGATGCCGGGGCCCATGCTCGGTGCGGCGATAGCGCCACCCAGTGTACGACCGGTGAGTTCCTGCGCGCCGACAAGTTCGAGACCATGCTCCGAGAGCGCCTCGACGAGACGATAGACGCGGACGCCGGCCTGCGCCGTGACCGTATTGTTGAACGTATCGATATTGAGGATATTGTCGAGCGCGCCGACGTTGACGAGAGTGCCTGCAGGCGTCGTATTGCAGCCGGTGCAGGCGCTGCCCGCGCCCGCCGGCCGGATCGGCGTGGCTGTTCGCGCGGCAGGATCCAGCAGCCGCATCAGTTCCCGCAGGCTGTTGATCGTGTATTCGGTACTGCCGCCATTGACGGGCCGTATGAAACGTCCCGTATTGCGAAGTCTCGCTGCAGTCATAGTCATCTCCGGCAAAACAGAATCGAATGCCAAAGACACGGCTGCGCGGATCGGGAAGGCCAGACGGCAAGACTCGCGAATACGAATCAGAACTCGTGTTGGCGGCCCCGCTGTCCTAGGTATTACCCGTAGACCGGTAGCTTTGCGGCCCTGGCTTTCACCAGGTGTGCCTTTGTCAAACGAAGCTGCATCGTCGCACGCGATTCGGAAAGCTGTCAACGAGTGCAGGGCGCGAAGAAATATATTGTCAAATCGAAGCCGAGGCCCGCTCTATTCACTGCCAGCTCAATACCCAGCCGGTCACGATGGACACATCTGCACGCTGGATGACCTCGTTCGTGTTGCCTATGCTGACAACAGCGTCCGATGCGGGCAGCCAGCCAGTCACACCGAGGCGCAGGCGAAAGCCGATTCGCTCCGAGAGAGCAGCTGCATCGATCTCGATTCCACCCTCTGCAACGAGCACGGCCCGATCGACCGCTGCCGACTTTTCGCCACTGCGAGCCTCGCGCCCCAGCAATTGCTCCCGGCGCCAGCCCGCGCCGATGCTCGTGTAGAAACGCAGCCATTGCAATTCATGCGACACAGCACGGGACCACTCGTTACCGAGAGATACCTGCTTTCGTGTCGACGAACAAAGCGGCATTGCGGCCCAACTGGGGCTGACCGCCGCGAATTTCGGCAAAAGCCGCCTCACCCCAAACCGATTGCGGGGATGTGAACAGGCGGCGATGCCAGCGCGCCGCAGCCTGGAACGTGACGTGTGGTATCTGCAACGACAGCTGACCCTCGAACCGAGCCGGCGACCTGTGAGTCCGCCGGCGTGTTTCGGGAGACGACAGAAAACTAATCTGCCCGTAGGATGCCGCGCTGTCGATGCGCTGCACGGTCTCGATGACGAGAGCGCCGAAGCGCACACCGAACGAAACCGCGAACTTGTCTTCCTCGGCTGCCGTATCCTGCAGAACGAAATCCTGGCCGTACCCCCTGCGCCAGTCACGCCGGAGACCCAGCCAGAGATCCAGGGCCGGGCGGGACGCCACGGCGTAAAGACCCGCAATCCCGTCGAAATTCCCGCCGGCGGAGCCGAAAGCACCGGCCCGGGCCCATAAGCCGATATCCCAGTTCCGCCAGAAGTCGTCGCCGGACGCGGCCGAGAGGCGCCGATAGTGTTCGACGAGGAACCAGGCAGCCGGATCCGTTTCGCGAGTATCCGTATAGGGTATGGCGTCGGTGTCAGAAGCGACCAGTCGATGAAAGCCATTCTGGATGCGCTCGCCCGCGTAATTCCCGATGCTGCGCAGCGCCACTCCGGCCGCAAGGGAAGTCCGCTGACCCTCGGTGTCGTTGCGTAGCAATTCGTAGCCAAGCGACAGCGTCATCGTGTCGATGCGCGCACGATCGTCCACGTCCAGGTCTTCGCGAGTCAAAATACTCTGGTCGAGTACCGCGAGCCAGGATTCGCTGATCCGTCCCGCGACCATTATCTGCTGCGTGCGGTAGTCGTCACTGGTGCCCGATGCGACGAAGTCGTTGCCGAGGAAATACAGGTAGTCCGGGCGCACTGTCGGTGGCAGGTGCGACGGAAGACCTGAGATTTCACCTGCAGCCGCGACGCCCGGTGCGACGAGCGCCAAAAAGGTTACCCAGCAGGCAACCGGAATTGCGATCCGCAACCGGGCTTCCGACATGGTTACTCGCTATTGTTTACCCGGGGGGCGTCCGGGCATCTGTTGGCTACATGCTGGCGCCTGACATTGCGTTTGACAAGGGCCGGACCCGCAACCATCATCCGCACAGTCGATTTTCCCCCTGTCCGGGAATCGAGCAGCAGCAAACTGCTCGTCGCCGGGTACAGACGAGAGCGAGGTGCTTGCCATGAACAAGCTGGTTGTAATTGGATTAACGGTATTCGTAGCCGGTTGCGCCGGCGAGCCGGCGCTGCAGACGGGGCCGAACGCCGAGATGACGTTCGACGGCCTGGTTCGAATTGATCATGCGCGTTTCGAAGCGGCGTGGATCGACCCGGACGTCGATCTCAAGAAGTACAACAAGATCATCCCCGGTGGCGCCGAATTCGAGTTTCGAAACGTCCAGAAGATGTCGGCCTCGGCCGCCAGGCGAACCAACGAAAAAGAATTCTGGATCAGCGACACGAACAAGCAGCGCCTGGCCGATACCGTGACCGAGGTATTCGCCGAAGAGCTGCAAAAGAGCGAGCACTTTACGGTCACCGACGAACCCGGTCCGGATGCGCTGATCATCATCGGCGGCCTCCACGACATCGTGTCGCAGGTGCCGCCGGAGGATGTGGGCAGGTCCGAGGTCTGGCTGCGGTCCGTGGGCGAAGCGACACTCGTCATCGAGCTTCGCGACTCGCTGAGCAACGAGGTCGTCTACCGTGCCGTCGAACGCCGCGCGGCCGAGCTTGCCGGCAACCAGATGATTCGTGCCAACACGGCGACGACCTGGGCCGAGGTGCGTCGCTGGGCGCGCCGCTGGGCAGTGCGCCTGCGCGAAGGCCTGGATTCCGTCCACGAATGAGAAATGATCAGCTTCTGCTGATCGCCTGAAGCCCTGCAGGAAGCCCGGAGACATCTCCGGGTTTTTTGTTGCCGAGCGAACGGGCGGTTTTTAGCGCACGCGTCTCAGACTGGGGGATAATGCCGGCATGGGCATGTTCGAGACACTGGTAGGAAGCCGGGTACCGCAAAAATACCGCAAGTACTTCGACCTGCCGGAGCGTTCCGACTCCTTCAAGCTGACCGACACGGGCGACACGGCGCTCGGGTCCGCCGTGGAGGCGTGGATCTCGGCGAACGCCGGGCCCTGCGGTGTCTTCAGGCTACAGCTGGGCATCGACGCGCTCTGTCTGCGACTCGGTCTCATCGACAAGGCCGAGCGCAGCATCGACATCCAGAGTTACCTGATTCGCGACGACCTGAGCGGTAACCTGATTGCGCTCAAGCTCATCGAGGCCGCGAACAGGGGGGTGCGTGTCCGGCTGCTGATGGACGATGCCCTGACGGAGCCGATCGATGCCGGCCTCCGAAGCCTTAACGATCACATCAACATCGAGGTTCGCGTTTTCAACCCGTTTCCGCGGCGCCGTTCGCGGTTGATCAGCTTTATCGCGAACTTCAACATTCTCAACCGGCGCATGCACAACAAGTCGTTCACGGTCGACAACCAGGTGACGATCGTCGGCGGCAGAAACCTCGCGGACGAGTACTACCAGACGAGTGTCAAGATCGAATTCCTCGATGAAGATATCGCCGCCATCGGACCCGTGGTGGATGACGTTTCAAATGGCTTCGACGAGTACTGGAATACCAAGGAAGCAATTCCGATAAGCGTCTTCGACAAGTACCTGCCGCACCAGCCGCTTAACGAGACAATCGCGGCCGGCCATCGCCACATCGAGACGCACAGGGACAGCCCGGTCATTCGTGGCCTCAATGAACACCTGATCCGCGAACTCGTCGAAGGCAACCTGCCATGGGTCTCGGCGAAGACCGAACTGGTGCTCGATCATCCGGACAGGGTACGCGGCCTTGTTCGTCGGCAAATTGGCGATGTAACCGAGCGGCTTATGCAGATGGTTTCAGCGGCCCAGGAAGAGGTCGTGGTGGTTTCACCGTATTTCGTTCCGCAGCGCGAAGGCGTCGATTTCTTCGGCGCGCTCGCCAAAAAGGGCGTTCGCGTGGTCATTCTCACCAATTCCCTTGCGTCCACGAACCACTCGAGCGTACACGCGGTGTACGCGCGCTATCGCAAGCCCCTGTTACGGGAGGGCGTCGAACTTTACGAGCTGCGTCCCATCGAGGAGGGCAGCACAGTCGGTGATGCGGATCCTGCGAGGCTGACACTGCATTCCAAGGTCGCGATCGTCGATCGCCTCGCTGCGTTCGTGGGCTCGTTCAACCTCGATCCGCGTTCCCTGTATATCAATACCGAGCTCGGCATGGTCGTCGAATCCCGCGAGATTGCGGCGTCGATGGCCTCTTCCGGCCTCGAGTCGCTGGAGACAGTAGCGTACCGGCTGAAGTTGAACCGCAGGGGGCGCCTCAACTGGCACTACACCAGCAACGGGCGGGAACTGGTCGCGGCAAAGGAACCGGACACCAGCTTCTGGCGGCGTTTGCTGACGCGGTTGATGGGGCTGCTTCCGATCGAGGGGCAGATGTAGCTACTCCCCGGCGCATTCCTGCAGCTCGGCTTCGTAGCGCTCCTCGCGAATGGCACCATGATGCATGGTTATCTGGTAGCCGACGTAGTACTTGAATACGTTACTGACATAGGTGACCGTTTCGCTGCCGATCCTGCGCGCGGCGATAATTTCGACGTTGTCGAACCAGCGGTCGGGATCGTAGCCGTTCTCGGCTGCCTCGCGCTGGTAGCGGTTGATCTTGGCCGGCCCCGCATTGTAGGCGGCCAGGCTGAACAACCACTGGTTCAGGTCGTTGATGTCGTCGTCCGCGAAATAGCGGTCCGCGATGAAACGCATGTATTTTGCGCCGGCGTGCACGTTGCCGTCGATGGTTGTGATGTCGTCAATGCCGACATTCCTGTCCGCCGCCGTCGACGGTTTGATCTGCATGATGCCGATCGCTCCTGCGGGGCTCCGCCGGTCCTGTTGCAGGCCGGATTCCTGGAAAGCCTGTGCCACGAGCATCAGCCAGTCGAAATCGAATTTCTCGCCGTACTTCCGGAACACGCTGATCCGCCCCTGCATCTCGCGCAGCGCCCTGCGCGTGTGTGAACACCGGACGTGCACCGCGCTCGACAGGTAGCGGTTATAGGTATCGTTTCCGACGAGCGTTCCCTTGCCGTATTTTCTCAGAAAATCTGAGATCTTCGCGGCGAATTGCGGGCTGTCCTTGCGCATCGCCCACGCAATCGAGCCTCCTTTGTTCAATATCAGGTCGTCGCGCAAGACAATGTTCGGAAACACAGTTGCCCAGAACTCCGCCTTGTAATCGTCCATGACGGTAATGTCGATCATCCCCCCATTGACCATCTCCAGCAGGTCTTCGGCTTCCAGTATCTCGTCGGCAAGATGGATGTCGGGCGGTTCGAGCCCGCGGCTCTCGAAACCAGTGACGAGGAACTGCAGGTGCTCGTAGTAACTGCTCGATTCGCGGACGACGATTTCCTCTCCGGCCAGGTCGTCCAGGGTATCGACAGGCGGTGCGCCGGGGCCGGTTACGATGATTTCGTCAATATCCTTCAGCATCGGCCGGGCAAAGTCGACGAGATCGGCCCGTTCCGGCGTGATGGTGAGATCGCCCGCAACGAGGTCCGCATGCCCGTTCAGTAACGCAGGGATCAGTTCATCACGGCTCACCGGAATCACGACGACATAGACCTTGATGTTGCGGCGGCCCAGCTCGTTGTTGACGTAGGATTCGAGGCGCTGCAGCAGGTCGTAAGCGGCCCCCTTGGGCAGCCCGTCGACGTAATAGAACTGGTAGCCGCCATACGGCACGACGGCGCGAATGATGCGGCGTTCGACCATGCCGTCGAAATCGCCGCGCCACGGTTCCCAGATGACGCGGAAGGGCATTGGCAGGATGTCGCCGGCCGACGGATTCTCGTCGCCCGCCAGGTACTCCGGCTGCGCGGTCTCCTCGTCGGTAGACTCCGTCTGCTCTTCCGGGGGCTGGTCCGTGCCGCAGGCCGCGATACAGGCCAGGGCGATAAGGAACGTATGTCGAAACGTCATCGGGCACCGTTTTGGCCGGGGGAACGGACGATTCTCGCAGCTGCGGGGCAATAGCGCCAAATCTATCCGCCGCGCGCTTGACGCCCGTCCTGCATGCAGCCGAGACTGTGTGGATGAGCGACGTTGACCGTAATAGCCTGGCCGCGGCTGCCCGTGAAGCTTCGGCGAGGATAGCAGGCCTGGTTCGGGCAACGCCCCTCGACTACTCGTACCGCTTCAGTGCCGACACCGGTGCGGACGTGTACCTGAAGCTCGAGAATCTCCAGTACACGGGCTCATTCAAGCTGCGCGGTGCGGCAAATCGCCTGATGACGCTGGGGAGCGAGCAAAAGCGTGCCGGCTGCGTGGCCGCGTCGAGCGGCAATCATGGCGCCGCGATTGCCTATGCGATGCAGAAACTCGGCATCGAGGGCGTGATATTCGTGCCGGAACAGACCTCCACGGCGAAGGTCGAGGCAATCAGGAGCTACGGCGGAGACGTGCGCTTCTTCGGCAACGACGGCCTCGATACCGAAATCCACGCCCGCAGGCACGCCGATGAGCACGGTATGTTCTACCTGTCCCCTTACAACGATGCAGAGGTCATTGCGGGACAGGGCACCTGCGGTCTCGAAATCGAATCCTCGCTGCCGCGCGTCGATACGGTGTACGTGGCCGTCGGCGGCGGCGGGCTGGTGAGCGGTGTCGCGAGCGTGCTCAAAACCGGCAACCCCGCAATCCGCATCGTTGGATGCCAGCCGGAGGCGTCGGCCGTGATGGCGCACTCGATCGAGGCCGGGGGGATCGTCGACGAGCCGAGCCGCCCGACGCTGTCGGACGGTACTGCGGGCGGCATAGAGCAGGATGCAATCACCTTCGATCTTTGCAGAAACCTGGTCGACGAGTTCGTGCTCGTGAGCGAAGCCGAGATTGCGGCGGCAATGCGGCAATGCATCGACTACGAGCATCAACTCATCGAGGGCGCTGCGGGCGTGGCGCTGGCTGCGATGCTGAAGCAAAAGGACGCGCTCGCCGGGCGGCAGGTAGTTGCCCTCGTCTGTGGCGGCAATGTCAGCCGCGATACCCTGGCGCGCGTTCTCCAGGCGGGAACCTGACATGCGCCGTTTCGTTCTCTTTGCCATCTTCGTCATCGCGTCGGGCGCGGCGGCCGCAGAAGTTGCTGTGTTCGTGAACGTCAACGTGATCCCGATGTCCGGGGAGAGAATCGTCGAACAGCAGACCGTCATCGTCAGCGACGGCGTTATCGGCACGATCGGCAATGTCAACGAGGTGCCGGTTCCGGAGGGCGCCAGGTTGATCGACGGCACCGACCGTTATCTCATGCCGGGCCTCGGCGAGATGCATGCTCACGTGCCGCCCGCCGGTTCCGATGACCTGGAACGTGACTTTGCGCTGTTCGTCGCAAACGGCGTCACGACCGTTCGCGGCATGCTCGGGCACCCCTCGCACCTGAAGCTGCGCGCGGAGCTGCTCGCCGGCGAGACATTCGGGCCCCGGCTCATTACATCGGGCCCGTCGCTGAACGGACGCTCGGTCAGCGGTGCCGCGGACGGCGAACGCCAGGTCCGCGAGCAGTATGCGGCGGGTTACGATTTCATCAAGATTCACCCGGGGCTGGACGACGAGGAATTCGCCGCCATTGCCGCCACGGCGAACGAACTGGGGATCCCCTTCGCCGGGCACGTTCCCATCGCGGTTGGCCTGGAAAAGGCA
>Ga0316190_10000321_pt1 | contig 32781 bp, 40 predicted proteins | sample Eddworburrow2_MG_FD_204929 | JGI IMG/M metagenome (GOLD analysis project Ga0316190, IMG submission 204929) | Coastal sediment microbial communities from Maine, United States - Eddy worm burrow 2 | ecosystem: Environmental > Aquatic > Marine > Coastal > Sediment | place: USA: Maine | collected... | reverse complement strand
CAACACGGCCCCACCAACCAAACCAACCTCGTCCTGGTCTGCCGCCGCCACCACTCCATGATCCACCAAGGCGGCTACAGCCTTCACCGAGAGCTCGACGGCACGCTCATCACCTACCCGCCCACCCACCGAACCGACCAACAACCCTGGGGCCTCAAACCCAACGGCCAGTGGACCAAAGCACCAGCCGCCACCCACCCCCCACCCGTACCCGCCGTCTCACGAGCCGCACCCCCCGGACCCTCAATACCACCCTGACCCCCAATACCGCGAGCGGGCCCCAAACTGGGCCGCCCAGCTGACCAACGACCAGCCTGTGATCAGCCCGCCCATGCGGGCTCATTGGCGCGCCCAGCCAACCCCACCATCCCCGCGGCGTCACCGACAATCCCTGGGCACAGAGGCGCCACCCCACCCCGCGATGGTGCTCCATGCTCACCGCAGAGCTCCATCACCGCCCTCTCGGCGGGACGAGGGCTTCGGGTACGGCGCGGTCGAGAATCGTGTCCACGGTCTCGCCGACCGTCTGGCCCGTCGTATCGAGCCAGAGGCCCGTGGCGAGGGGTCGCCATGCGAAGCACGGCGTCGAGCCGTCCGGGGTAAATGAGGTGTACAGCGCCTACGAAAGCCGTATCCGTGACTATTGCGCTCGACGGGCGGACGCCAAGGCGGCCGATCTGGTGGCCGAGGTCTCCACGGTGGCGTGGCGACGTATCGATGACCTCCCCCACGGCGACCAGAGTCTGGTTTGGCTCTAGCGGGCCGCCAGGAGGGTGGCCATGCGTCGGCGGAGAGGACGCTCCCGTTCAGCGCCGCGCTCGGCCGAGAGCTAGGCCGGAGGACGGGCCCCTATCACCGTCTGGCCCCGATCGCGATGGGGGGCTTCCCCGACGAGGGATCGGATCCCAATTCGTAGGTTGAGACCACGAAGAGGGGACGGAACAATGACTGCACATCTGTTGGGAGTATCGATAACCCGAGAGGGCTCACGAGGAGTCCTGCACTACATCGCCGAGGGCCAGACCTTCGCCTCGCTGAGGGAGGCCACCGAGTGGATCCGCGACCAGCGGGCCGCCACCGAACAAGGCGACCACCAACAACGGTCAGCGAGCTAGCCGACGAAGCGAGCCGCCGCCGGAGCGCATAGGGTGCCGTCGATGGAGAGGATCGACTTCGGACCCTGGAGGCCCAAACCGCGAGGAGGGCGCCAACCCCGCTGGACGACCGCAGCGGAGGCCATCGCCGCCATTCCCGCTCGGGCACGGGTGTCCATCACCGGGGACGCGATGCCGCCGAACCACCTGGACCAGGAGCTTCACGATGCAGCCGACCGGTGGGAGCGGCTCGACCTGATTCTGGCGGCCATGGGTCGGCGTCTTCCGATGGCGCGCCGGGCCGGTCGCCCCTTCCACTTCGTCACCACCCAGGCCGGCCGCCTCTACGACAAGCTGCGGGGGACCGGTTTCGTCGATGTGCTGCCACCAAGCTCTCGGACCATCAGCTCTTGTGCACCCCCGAGGGACCCCTGCCCTACTCGCCGCCCCCCTTGTGATCGCTCAGGTCAACCCGGCGGTGCCCTACGTGTTCGGTGCCGGCGAGATCCCGGTCGAGGAGTTCGACTATCTCGTCGAGGCCGACGAGCCCTTCCGCGGCCGGCCCGCCGGAGGTGACCTGGATCGCCACCCAGATGGTCAACAGCCCACGGATGCGCCAGTTCGCCGCACCGCAACCCGGCGGTCCAGTGAACCACCCCGAGGACATGCCCGTCATGTATCGGTTGGATGACACCGGTCGGACGGTGGGTGGACCCGAGCTGAACGCCGACGCCGACCCGTTTTCCCTTCGGGGGCGGTGGCGGTGTTCACTGGGCCAATACCGGGGACCGCCGTCGGCTCGCCACACACGAGGGGGCCGCCGGGGTAGGTCCCCGCCCGACGACCGAAGGGGACGGCCATGAAGTTCGGCATGATCTACGAGCTGCAGATTCCCAAGCCCTGGGATAGCGACAGCGAGTACCGGACCATCCAGGAAGCCACCGAGCAAGTCATGCTCGCCGACAAGCTGGGTATCGACTACGCGTGGGCGGTCGAGCATCACTTCCTCGAGGAGTACTCCCACTGCTCGGCCTCGGAGGTCTTCCTGTCGGCGTTGGCGGCCAAGACCGAACGCATCCGCATCGGGCTCGGCATCCGCCAGGTCATCCCCAACTACAACCATCCGTCGCGCACCGCCGAGGCGGTCGCCATGCTGGACCTGATCTCCAACGGCCGTGTCGACTTCGGTATCGGCGAGGGCGCCACCCGCCTCGAGCTGCGGGGCTACAACATCGACGCCCGCCGCAAGCAGGAGCTCTCACTGGAGGCGGCCGAACAGATCGCCAACATGATGGTGATGGAGCCCTACCCCGGCTATGAGGGCGAGGGGTTCTCGATGCCGTGTCGAAACGTGCTGCCCAAGCCCCGCCAGAAGCCCCATCCCCCGATGTGGATGGCGTGCACCAGCCGCAAGACGATCGAGATCGCGGCCCGCAACGGCCTCGGGGCGCTGGCCTTCAGCTTCGTGGATCCCGAGGACGCCCGGAAGTGGGCCGACGTCTACTACGAAATCATCAAGAGCGAGGAGTGTGTCCCCCTCGGTCACACCGTCAACGCCAATATCGCCCTGGTGGCCGGGTTCTCCATCCATGAGGACGCGGCCGAGGCCCAGCGGCGCGGCATCGACGGCTTCCAGTTCTTCCGCTACGCGGTGAACGCCCTGGTCGCCAACGAGGTTCGACCCGGGCGCAGCCGCCTGTGGGAGGAGTACGAGGAGCTGCGCGGCCCGGATTTGCCCACCATGATCGCGCCTGGCATCGGGACTCCGGAGGGGTACCGCGAGCTCGCCGGCCAGTTCCAGGACGCCGGCGTCGACCAGATGGTGTTCCTCCAACAGGGCGGCAAGATCGAGCACCAGCACATCTGTGACAGCCTCGAACTGTTCGCCTCGGAGGTCCTGCCCGCGTTCACCGCCGATCGTGACGAGCGGGAACGGCGCAAGCAGGAGGAGCTCGCCCCGTACATTGCGGCGGCGCTGGCCCGCAAGCAGTACATGGCCGAGCTGAGCGACGACGACATCCCGATCGTGCCCCCGTCGCGCGAGCGCGAATCGTTCTACGTCCGCCCCAGCTGACCCGTACGGAGACGGCCCGAGTCAAGGCTCGGGCCGTCTCGCCATCGGTACCCGGTCCTGGGCCAGCCGGGCGCCAGATCAGCCGCGTAGCTCAGCGACGCGGGCTTCCAGCTTGTCGATCGCCATCGTCCAACCCTGGGCACCAGGGGAGTCGGCGGGAACGCCGATATGGGTCATGACCATCTTGGTCTGAGTGCCGAGGTCCTCGAGCTCGACGACGACCGAGGTCTCCATCGGCGCACCAGCGGGCATGCCCATCTGCTCGGCGGTCATGGCGTTCCCGTCGATGTCGGCCATGCTCTCGGTGTAGACGAGGCGGGTTTTCGGGTCTATCTCCCGATACTCCCCGACGAAGAACATTTGCATCTGGCCGTTGGGGGTTTCCATCTCCATGCCGATGTGGCGGCGGCCGCCGACCTTCACATCCATCTCTGCCGTCGGGATCTTGGCCCCCAGGGGGCCGTACCAGTTGGCGAAATGCTCGGCCTCGGTCCACATCGACCAGATCAGGTCGATGGGGGCATCGAAGGTGCGCTCGATTTGGACGTTCTTGGTATCAGTCATGGATCATGTTTCTTTCTGGTCACGGGTGTTTTGAAGGTTCTGGACGTACTCGTCCATCCGATCGAATCGGTCGTCCCAGATATGGCGATACTGGGCGGCCCAGTCAGCCACTTCGGCGAGGGGTGCGGCAGCGATGGTGCAAGGCCGGAACTGGGCTCGGCGGCTGCGGGTGACGAGTCCGGCCTGTTCGAGCACTTTGATGTGCTTGGAGATGGCCGGCAGGGTCATGTCGAACGGGTCGGCGAGATCGTTCACGGTGGCCTCGCCCTCGGCCAAGCGAGCCAGAATCGCCCGCCGTGTCGAATTGGCAAGGGCTGCGAACGTCTCATCGAGCCGAGCATCGTCGAGCACTGCACTCGCTGTCGCCACCAGGACCACCTTCCTCACTTTCGATCTTGGTTAATTAACCAATTGGGAAATTAGCGAACGTCAGTGCCGGCGTCAAGCTGGGCCGATAGCGGCGCTGACCTGCTGCCGAGGGCCCCCAGGGGCGGTAGCGTGCACCCCGTGTCGGTTCCGTGCCCAGACCAGACATGACCCCGGCACAAACATTCAGCCCCCTCGATCGGCGGGCGTTGGTCGCGGTCGCGCTCCAGTTCTTCGTCAACGGCGCGCTGTTCGCGTCGTTCATCCCACGACTCCCCGAGATTCGGGATCGGGTCGGCATAAGTGTCGCCGGCGTCGGTCTTCTCCTGTCGATCGCCGGGGCCAGTGGCCTGATCGCCAGCGCCGCGGTGGGCACGGTGATCACCCGGTTCGGGACCCGCCGGGTCATGCTCGTCTCGGGCACCCTGGTGTCGGTCTCCCTGGCGGTGGTGGGGCTGGCCACTTCACCGATCATCCTGCTGATCGGCCTCACCGGCATGTTGAGTTTCGACGTGCCGGTCGATGTGGCGATGAACATGCAGGGCTCGTGGCTCAGCGCCCGGAGACGCGCTCCGGTGATGAATCGGCTCCATGGGCTCTGGAGCCTCGGTGCGGCGATCGGGGGCATCCTGTCCTCTCGCATCGCGGCCGTAGGTGTGCCTCTGTCGGTGCATCTCGTCGGTGCCGGCGCGGTCTTGCTCGCCATCGTCAGCTATGTCAGCCGCGGCCTGCTCCGGGTCGACGAAGAACACGAACGTCACGAGCCGGCGGTCGACGGGGCAACAGCCCCGACACCTGCGGGGCGAGGTCCGCGGCCCGTGCTGTTCCTGTTTCTCCTCGGCGGGCTCTTCGCGCTCGCGATCGAGTCGACCTCGATCGACTGGGCTGCCTTCCGGTTCACGGACGACTTCGCCACGTCTGCCGCCTTCGCCGCACTCGGCTATGTGGCCGTCACCGTGGGCATGACGATCGGTCGGTTCGCCGGCGACCACGCCCTCGTTCGCCTGGGTGCCCGGCGGCTCGAACATGCCTCGCTCACCCTGACGGGCGTCGGTCTCGCCGCCGCGACCCTTGCCCCGGACCGCCACCCCAGCCTCGCGGGCTACGCCCTCGCCGGGCTCGGCTTCGCCACGATGCTCCCGGGCCTCTACGACACCGCCGCCAAACACCCCGGGCGTACCGGTGCCGGTCTCGGGGCCTTGACCGCGGGCCTGCGCACAGCCAGCCTCACCGTCCCGTTCATCGTGGGCACGCTCGCCGCCACCAGCCTGTCGGTCGGTTCGGCCATCGCCGTCGTCACCCTGCCCAGCGTCGCCGGATTCCTCGCCGTCACCCTCATCCTCAACTTCCGTCGGCCCTGAACCACCAGCCAACCTGAACCACCGCTTGAACTGAGCTCAGCCGAGCCTGAGCTCTCGCCCCGAGGACTTTCCCCTGGTGGCGAGCAAGGTCCGGAAGACCTCCTCGACCAGCGATTGTTGGGCCGCGGAAAGCCGATCGGTGAACAGCTCCCCGATGTCTCGCCCATGGATGGCCGACATGTGGCGATGGAGGCGACGTCCGTCCTCGGTGAGCTCGACCAGCACCTCCCGTTTGTCGGCGGTCCCCTGCTCGCGTTGGATCAGCGAGGTCGGCATCATCGAGACTGACGACCAGGACTACGTGATTCACACGATGACTGCCCGCGACAAATACTTGACCATGATCCAGCCACCAGGAGGTGACCGTCAGTGAAAACCAGCAAGCACCCTCGAGAACTCTCCGACGCCGAAGCCAGCGCCATCGTGGACGAGTTCGATTCAGCCGACGACTACGTCGTCACCGGATCCGACCCCCTGTCGGAACTTCGAGCCGCTGCTGCGGCGCTACGTGAGGCGGACAGCCGGATCGAGGCCGCGGCACTGCAGGCTCACCGCGACGGAGCATCCTGGGGCATCATCGGTGCGCAGCTCGGCATGACTCGCCAAGGCGCACGCCAGCGGTTCGAACGGTTCACGACCACCTGACCACTTTCCGAACTTGCTGTGTGGGTCAGTGGTGGTTGTTTGCGGAAGCGCTCGTCGAGGCTCATCGTGAAATGGCTGACGATGATCACGACGACCTCAGTTCTCAGCTGAGAACTAGGGCGACGATGACGGCAGCCGCTCGTCGAGCTGGATGATGGTGCCATCCGGGTCCTCGAACAGGCACGTGAGGATGCGTTCACCTTTGACCCCGCCATAGCCACGGGCGTCGACCTCGGTCGGTTCCATCACAAAGGGCACACCCGCGGTGTCGAGGTCCGACCCCAGGCTCCTCAGGTCGTCGGCCCAGAGCGCCACATGGTGCAGGCCGACCTGGTCGAGACGCAATGGTTGGCCGCTGTCCACCGGGAAGCTCGACAGCACCAGGAACGCCGCATCGCGGTCGTCACCCCACCTCAGCTGGGCGACCCGGCGCGTGGTGGCCGTGTCGGGATCGGCGTGCATCGCCGAGCCGGTCACCCGATGCTCACGATCGCTGATGACCTCCATGCCGAGCCGGTCGCGATAGAACGCGAGCGAACGATCCATGTCGCGAACACCGATGGCCAGGTGCGAAACACCCCCGAGTCCCATCACCCCGTACTAGCTCCTTCCCGCCGGCCTGGCAACCACCCCGCCGCCAGAGCCTGCCGCGGATCAGGCGTCGAAGGTCTCGTAGTCGCGGCGCATCTTCGTGACGGCGTCGGTCACGATCTGCTCGAGGACCGTGAGGTCCACGTCGGCGAGCTTGTTGATGTAGAGACAGCTCTTGCCAAGCTTGTGTTTGCCCAGCTCGGCGAGCTGGTCGCCTATGTCGTCGTAGCCGGGGAGGACATAGACCACCAGATTGGCCTTACGAGGGGAGAACCCGGTGATCAGGTGATCACCCTCGCGGCCGCTGTCATAGCGATAGTGGTAGCGCCCGAACCCGATGATCGACGGACCCCACATCTTGGGCTCACAACCGGTCACCCGGCGCATCATCTCGAGCAACACCTCACCGTCGCGTCGCCGGGTCGGATGCTCGACCGCGGCCAGGAACGCGACAGGATCGATGTCGGTGATCTGGGTCTTGTTCTGGGCCATTCGCCGCTCCTTCGTCCGAGCGATCGTACGGCCAATCCGCCGAAAGGGCCGTCGCGTCGGCTTCAGGGGGCGGAGAGCACCTCGTCCCATTGCTCGCTCGACAGGACATGGGTGGCTTCAGCCAGTTCGATGAGGTCGGCGGTCGAGTGATCGAGGTTCGCGGTGACGATCGAGAACACCACCCCCGGTGCGGGGGACCAGGTGAGGAAGCTCACCGGACCGAACGGGTTCGATACGGTTCGACCGGTCCATCCCGTGAGGCCATCAATCTCAACCGAGTGGTAGTCGACGCCTGCAGCCGCCGCGGCCAGTTCGGGTTGAACCCAATCCGATTCCTCGTGGATCGCGGTGTCACCGGAGATGTTGGCGATGCTGCGACGATCGGGGACGTCCTCGGCGAGAAGCTGGGGTGGGACCAGTTCGGAGTACCCCGGTGGCAGTCGGTCCAAGGAGAGCGAAATACCTTCCGGCAAAAAGACAGGTCGGACGTCAGCGAGCACCTCGGCCAGCAACTGTTCATCCACCTGGCCGCTCACCACGACCATCGGTGACTGGGTCGTGGCAAGGGTTTGCCAGTCCCCGATCTGGTGTCGGCGCAGCATTCGACCACCGATCATGACGGTGTCAGCCTCGGCGAGAGAGCCCAGAGAACCGTCCGTCGCCGCGATCACGATAGGCGAAACGACGGTCCCGTCACCGGCGTCGAGACCGATGGCGGTGTAGACCCATCGCCCGGTGCGCATGCCCGCGTCGCGCCGGGCCGGCATCGGCCGGCCGAACCAGTCCGGTGGCATCTCGACGATCGGGGCGACCGAACCAGGTGCGGGTGCCCCGGCCGGGATGCCAGCGGGGGGCTCGATCCCAGCCGGTGAAGCCGCATCGACACCGCCCTGACCTTGTCTCGTAGCGAGAGCCAGACCGGCGACGATGACGACGACGCATGCGGCCACCAGCCCGCGCAGCACCCAGGAACGGTGATGTAATCGCTCTTCGAAAGCGCACTCGAGTATGACCTCGCTCTCCTCTGGCGTCCCGGCGGGGTCCTGCGGCGACGCTGCTCTGCCCGCTCGAATGATCGCTGCGAGCTTCGGTTCGACAGGGATCTGTGCCGCGGCGGCCCGCATGCGCTCGACGATCCGGTCATCGGTTGGGGTCATTGGTCCTCCGTTGGCAACTGAAGGGTGTGGGCCAGCCGATCGAGACCACGGCGTATCCAAGGCCCTACCGATCCCGGAGCACAGCCGAGATGACCGGCGATCTCCGCTTCGCTCAACAGGAGGTAGAAGCGAAGGACTATCGCCGCTCGGTGGTTGAACGGCAGTTCCGAGAGCGCATCGAAGAGCGGCGTGTCTGGCTCGGGCGAGTTCTCGGTTCTGAGGAGGTGACGACGGCGGAGCGCGACCCTGTCTCGTCGCATCATGTCTCGGCCGCGATTGACGACCGCTCGCTGGAGGTAGGGGCCCGGATCGGTGATCGTGCCCCACCGCTTGAACACCTCGACGAAAGCGTCGTGCACCACGTCCTGGGCCGCCGAGCGTGACCCGAGGATCAGGGTCGCTCCTCGCACCTGGCCGGCAAGCTCCGCCTCGTAGAACAACGCAAAATCGGCCGAGCCGACACCGTCGTCTTCCTCGCTCCTGACGGGGGTCTGCTTTTGGGCCATCAACCTTCCCACGTCGGACCGGCCATAATTCATACAGCTCCAGGTTTCCTTTCGGCTCGATCCACGAGTAGGAGTTTGATCATGGGAACCGACCGACTCGCCGGCCAACGCATCCTCGTAACCAGCGCCACCGACTTCATGGGGCCACCGATCGTGGATCTGTTTCGGGGAGAGGGGGCCGACGTCATCGCCGATGTCGACCCGCTCACCGACCCCGAGGCGCCCGCCCGCCTGATCGAGGGCTCCGGACCACTCGACGCCATCATCATCAATCTCGACCTTGCGGCGTACAACGCCCGAACGAGCGAGATCGACGACGCCCGATGGCTCGAAGGGTTCGACGCGATGGTCCATCCCCTGATGAGGGTGGTGCGAGCCGCCGCCCCGGCGATGATCGACGCCGGGAAGGGCTCGATGGTCGTGCTCGGCTCCTCGTCACCTCTGCGCCGGATGAAACCCCATGCGACCTCCTATGTCACGGCGCGGGCGGCACAGAATGCCTTCGTTCGGTCCGCCGGCCACGAGCTGGCCCAGCACGGGGTACGCCTGAACGCGATCGCCCAGAACTTCGTCGCCAACGACACGTACTACCCGCCGGAACTGATGGAGAACGAGAAGTTCCTCAGCCGGCTCCAACAGGAAGTGCCGGCTCGTCGCTTGGGGCAAGGCGCCGAGACGGCCGAGCTGGCCCTGTTCCTGGCCAGCGATGCGTCTTCGTTCATCTTCGGCCAGATCATCAGCCAGGACGGCGGCTGGTCATAGACCCACCTCCCCAAGGTTTGCATCCGAATCGTGTCGACGGTCCGTAGCAACCACATGCGCATCGCCGTCGTGGGGTCAGGGATTGCAGGGCTGAGCTGTGCTCACGTGCTCGGACCGGTCCATGACGTCACGCTCTTCGAAGCGGACGAGCGGCTCGGCGGCCACTCCAACACGGTCACCGTCGAGGACCCGGCCGCGGGGCCCCTCTCCGTCGACACCGGATTCATCGTGCACAACGACCGGAACTACCCCAACCTGACCCGGCTCCTCACCGCTCTGTCGGTTCCGGTCCAGGACACGGAGATGAGCTTCGGAGTCACCGACCGCAACTTCGGGGCCGACCAGACACTGTTCACCTATCGGGCAACGAACCTGCGGACCCTGTTCGCCGACCCCCGCAACCTCACCCGACCGACGATGTGGCGGATGCTGGCCGACATCATCCGCTTCTACCGAGCCGCGAACCAGCTCCTCGAAACGCACGACGCGAACCCGGACCCGAGGCTGGACTCGAACGATGGCACGAGCCTCGCGGACTTCCTGCGGGAGGGGCGCTACTCGCCGGCGTTCATTCAGCTCCATCTGGTTCCCATGGGCGCATCGGGGTGGTCTGCGGACCCTGCGACCTTCGGCTCCTTTCCCGCGATCAGCCTCTTTCGTTTTCTTCGCCAGCACGGGCTCCTCGGGGTGAGGGACCGTCCCCAATGGCGCACGATCGTAGGAGGCAGCCGGGCGTACGTGGATGCCATCGTCGAGCGGTTCCCCGGAACGACTCGGACGGGAACACCGGTTCTCGGGATCACCCGGGAGCCGAAGATGGCGACGGTCCGGACCGCGAACCGATGGCAACGATTCGACAGGGTCATCCTCGCCTGCCACTCCGACCAGGCGCTCCGGCTTCTCGACGATGCGACCATCGGCGAGAAGGAGATCCTGGGCGCCATCGCCTATCAGCCCAACCAGGCCACCCTGCACACCGATACCAGCGTGCTCTCCCCGCGGCGCAAGGCGTGGGCGGCGTGGAACTACGAGTGCCCCCACCCCGATCGCGATCCCCAGCGGGTCGCCACCCTCACCTACGACCTGACGGTTTTGCAGCGCCTGCCCGGGGCCCAGCGGTACCTGGTGAGCCTGAACAGCGATGACCGTATCGACCCTGCCCGCGTGATCAGGTCGTTCACCTATGCGCACCCGGTCTTCGATGGCCCCGCCATCGCGGCCCAGCGGCGCTTTGACGAGATCGACGGGGTCATCGGCACCCATTTTTGCGGCGCCTACTGGGGGTACGGGTTCCACGAGGACGGCATCACCTCCGCGCTCCGGGTGTGCGAGCGGCTCGGAGTGACCTGGTGAATCCCGGCCCCCGGCCCTGTGTGAGGGAACGATCATGCACCGCCGCGTCGTTCCTGAACCGCACCACTTCGTGCCGCGGATCAGCCAGGTGTGGATCGACCCGGACAACCCGGCACAGCTTTGCGATCTTCACCCGGCTTGGTCACACACCCACCCGGCGCCCGCCCGGTTCCGGCGTTCCGACTACGGCGCCCGCCCCACCGGTTCCCTCGCCGAAGGCGCCCGACGCGACCTGGGTGAGATCCTCGCCCGGACGCCGGAGGGACCGGTGCGCATGTCACAGGTGCGGCGTTGGGGATGGCTGTTCAACCCCATCACCTTCTTCTTCGTGTGGGACCCGCCGAGCGAGCCCGAGGTGACGGTGGGGTCTCCCGTGGGCGTGGTCCTCGAGGTCACCAACACCCCCTGGAAGGAACGCATGCGATACCCGCTGATCTTGGATCAGGTCGACCAGGGCCTCACCGCCCGGTTCGACAAGGCGATGCATGTGTCCCCATTCCTCGGGATGGACCATCACTACCAGATCACGGTTCGAGATCACGGCCATGCGTTGGCCGTGACGCTCGACGTCGTCGACCTCGACGACCACCGCATCCTCCAGACACAGCTTCGGCTACGACGCCGACGAGCCACCCGCCGACTGCTCGGAGCCTCGATCCGATCCGAGCCGTTCCCGACCCATCGGGTCAGCGCGGGCATCCACCGCCAAGCGGTCCGCCTGTGGGCCAAAGGCGTACCCGTCGTTGCCCACCGAGCCAAGACCTCGATCCCATCGGACCGAGAAGCCGGGCGCTGAACGCGCCTCCCCTACCCGAAAGAGGTGAACCGGTGACCGGCCGGTCTCACCGACGAGGACGCCTCGCTCCGCGCCAGCCTCGACGTTCGCGACGCTCGGGCCTGGACCGCGCCCGCCACCGAAGGTTCGGTCGGTTTGGGCCGTGGCTATTTCGAGGGATGGTGGGACTCCGAAGACCCGGTGACCGTCGTCCGCGTCATCATCCGGAACATCGAAGCGGTCGATGAGGTTCGAAACCGAGTCGCTCGCAAAACGCGATGGGCGACCGATCTGGCCCGGGCCGCCCGACCAAGGCCGGGCCGGACACGCAACAAGGAAGACATCGCCAGCCACTACGACCTCGGCAACGACTTCTTCCAGATCTTCCTCGATGAGACGCTGACCTACTCCTCTACTGTGTTCCCGTCGGGCGAGGCCGCCTTGCGGCTACGACCGGTACTTTGCCACGATCGAGCGATGCATGGTGCGAGACGGCCTCGCCGCCATCCAAGCCATCTGTGTTCCCGACGGCCGCTACGAGCGGACCAAGAACACCGAGGACTTCATCCGCCGGTTCATCTTCCCCGGGGGCTGTCTCCCCTCCATCGGCGCCATCTCCAAGTCGGTCACCAACTCCACCCAGCTACAGATCGTTGATGTGGAAGACCTCTCCGCCCACTACGCCGAGACATTGCGCCGATGGCGGGAACGATTCGACGACCGCATCGAAGAGGTGAAAGCCCTCGGCCTTGACGACCGGTTCTGCCGCTTGTGGCGTTTCTACCTCGCGTACTGCGAAGCCGGGTTCGCCGAACGGCACTGCACCGTCAACCAGATCGTGCTCGCAGGTCCGCGCTGGCGACCGACCGGTCTCACGCTCCGTCCCAGCTGAACCTGACCCCGTCGAAATCACCCGATCTGGTCATGAAGGTGCATCCGAAAGCGCCGCTTCCTACGTAGCACCTACATACCCCACATGCCCAGAGACCACGGAGGTCCACCCCCATGCAGTCCCGTCTGATCCGGCTTCTTGCCGCCCTGTTCGCTCTATCACTGATCGCCGCCGCATGCGGCAGCGATGACTCGACCGACGACACCATCGCGGAAACCTCCGACGAAGCCGTCGCCGAAACCTCTGAGGAGACCGAACCGGCCGAAGCCGAGGGCCCAGGCACGATCGTCGACGTCGCAATCGAGAACGGGAGCTTCACCACCCTGGTCGCCGCCGTCCAGGCCGCCGACCTGGTCTCCACGTTGAGCGGTGAAGGCCCCTTCACCGTGCTCGCTCCCACCGATGACGCGTTCACCGCAGCCCTCGCGGCCCTCGGTCTCACCGCCGACCAGCTCCTCGTCGACACCGAACTGCTGACCTCCGTGCTCACCTACCACGTGATCCCGGGCGAGGTCCCGTCTTCGGATGTCGTGACCCTCGACGGCCAGTCCGTCGCCACCGTCAACGGGGCTGAGGTGACCATCTCCGTCGACGGTGACACCGTCATGATCAATGACGCCACCGTCACCGCCGTCGACGTGGCCGCCAGCAACGGCATTATCCATGTCATCGACACCGTGCTGGTGCCCCCCAGCAGCTGACGTTCCCTTCCCCCAAGGGCGGGACGGGCGCCGGATTCCCCTCCCGGCGCTCGTCCCGGTTCTTGTTCCATCGGGCGATGACCCCCAGGCCACACCCCAGGTGTGGATATGCTCGGACGGTGTCGACGGCAGAGCTCAGGGCAATTGATGCTCTCGAGGCTGCGTTCGTTCGGGGAGACGAATCCGCGCTTCGAGCCGCCTACGACACCCACGGCTCGCTCATCTACTCCTACTGCCTGCGCTCCCTGAGCGATGACCGGGCGAAAGACGTCACCCAAGAAGTGTTCGTCAGCGCATGGCGAGCCCGAGAACAGTTCAACTCGTCGAAGGGAAGCCTCGTCGGTTGGCTCATGGGTATCACCAAAAACCGACTCGTCGACAATGTCCGAGCGGAACAACGCCACTCCAGCCGACGGTCAGACCGCGAGCCCGGCGAGATGCCCGTGGAACCCGATGTCGAGCAGGTGGCCGACCGCATGCTCGTCGCCGACGCGCTCAAGTCCCTCCCCGAACGGTCCCGAAAGGTACTAGAGCTCGCCTATTTCAATGACCTGACCCACACCCAGATCGCAGAACGGACCTCCCTCCCACTCGGCACCGTCAAGAGCGACATTCGCCGAGGACTCGCCAGCATCCGCCGCCATGTGGAGTCATCCCATGACTGATCGTCAAGAGCCAGCAGAGGGAACTGGCAACCAAGACATCCAGACGCTGCTCCGCCAGATGACCAGCGAGGACGCAGTACTCGTCGCTCCACCTTTCGACCTTTGGGACCGTATCGAGGCGGAAGCCGGCGTCGCTGACGACCAGACCAAGGTGGTCCCGCTCAATGGACGCCGCCGGTTCTCTCTCCGGACTCCCGTGCTCACCGCTGTAGCGGCGGCCACGGTGGCTATCGTCGGTGGTATCGCCGTCGTGACCCAACGCGCCGAAGCCGGGCCGATGGTCATGGCCAATGCCGAGCTCGCCTACGACCCCGCCAATTTCGACGAGCTCGGTGCCGGCGCGGCCGCCCAGGTCTCACTCATCGACGAGGAGGGGATGCTGCGCGTCGAGATAACCGAGTCCGATCTGCCCCGCCCCCTGGAGTCGGCCGACCTCGAGCTCTGGCTGATCGAACCCGATGCCGACGGCAAACCCAAAGCGCTCGTATCGCTCGGTCTTGTCGAGCCCGACACGCTCGACGATTTCGAGGTTCCAGCCGATTTCGACCCCGACGTGTACTTCGTCGTCGACATCAGCGTCGAGCCCCGTGACGGCAACGCCGACCACTCGGGCCGCTCCATCCTGCGCGGCCCCCTCACCAAGTCCTAAGTGCTTCAGTTCGAAAGTTAACTTTCGAACTGAGGTTCTGTACGAACCCGCCTACGGCGGCAGCTGTCTTGTTCAACGCCGACTGTGCAACACCGGACCGCGGACACATTCACCCACGTACTTCTGAAACCGACCACTTAACCTGGATGCACCGTCGTTATGTCGGGGCGAGTCCCGATTCGGCGACAGACACGAAGCGGCCGAAGCGCACGATGCTGCGCACCTCGACCAACCCGAGCATCGACACGGCGAAGATCATGGTCCACAAAATGCCCGGTGCGACGAGCAGCAACCGCACGTCGATGATTTCGGCGAGCTGGCCGTAACCGAGGTTGAGGATGGCCATATGACCGGCGGCGATCATGATGTACAGCGCCATTACCCGACCCCGATAGGTGTCGGGCACGACCCGCTGGATCAGCGTCGCGGACATCGTCATGTAGCTGGCCTGAGTCAACCCGGCGAGAACCGCTCCGACCACGACCAATAGTGGGGTCGCCGCGGTCCCCATCACCAGCATCGCGAGCCCCGAACCGATGCCGACTCCTGCGAACACCGGGCCCCGAATACGCTCGTCGCGCAACTGGGACACCGTCAGAGTCCCGGCGATCGCACCCGCGCCCAACCCGATCAGGATCGTGCTGTACAAGGACTCGGCCCCACCCACCTTCTCGGTGAGCGCAGGCATCATCGAGTCGAACGCCATCGTGAAGCTGCAATGGGCGCCGACGAGACCGATCACCGTGAGCAGCCGGCGGTCGGCCCGCACGAACCGTCCCGCTGACACGAGATCGCCACCGAGGCGGCGCACGCCCGCGGCAATGGTCAGCCGCGGACCGGCGTCGGCCACGATCGGCGAGCGGTAGCGGAGCCGTACCACCTCGACCAGGCTGATGGCCAACAAGACGGCGGAGAGCACGAAAACCGAGCCGACGCCGAGCGTGGTGAGGAACGCGGCGCCGAACAACGGGCCGACCACGCGGCTGCCGTGCTGGGAGATGCCGCCGAGGGCGACCGCGTTGTTCAGGTGCTCCTTCGGTACCACATTGGCGATGAGCGCCTGCCGGGTGGGGACCGTCGCCGCCTGCGCCGCTCCGGTAGCGAAGGCCAGCACCCCGACCTGCCATATCGCGACGACGTCGGTGATCGTGATCACCGCGAGCAGCGCGGCCCCGATGATCCCGAAGGCGGTGGACCAGATCATCAACCGTCTCCGGTCGAAACGGTCGGCCACCGCCCCCGCGATCGGCCCAACCAGGACGAACGGGATGAAGCTGGCGAAGGTCACCCAACCGACCGCGGCGGTCGACCCTCCGCTCAGATCGTGCACCAGCCAACCCCGCCCGAGCACCTGGGCCCAGCGCGAACCAGTGGTGAAGAACCCGTTGGCGAACAGCCGCCGGAAGTCCCACGACGTCATCGCCGGGAATCGTTCCGTCAGAGCATCGCTCACAGGTCGCATCGCAGGACGGTAGTTCCTACGGTCGCCGGCGAGCGAGAACCGGCGGGGGACCTGCCCCCGCCGGACCGGTCTCAGTCTGCGACCAGCTCGGTCTCGTTCAGGGGCTCGCCCACGTATTCCTCGAGGTCGACCTCGCGGGTCATATCGAAGAAGTCGACGTTGCGGTACGGCGAGTTGATCACGATGCGCCCGCGGGCATTTCGGTAGTAGGTCGACATCCCTGGATGGGTCCACACCATGTTCTCGTGCTCGGCCGCCACCGCGTCGTTGTAGCGGGCGTGCACCTCGGGGCGCACCTCGACTGACCCCAAGCCCCGGTCGGACATCTTGCGCAGCATGTCCATGATGTAGCGCACCTGCATCTCGACCACGAAGATCAAGCTGCCGCCGTGACCGGGCTGGAGGTTGGGGCCGTACAAGATGAAGTAGTTGGGGAAATCGGGCACGACCGTGCCCATGTAGGCCTGGGCGTTGTCGTCGTCCCACACCTCGCGCAGGCTCTGTCCGGAACGGCCCACGGTCTCATAGGTGTTGATCAGCCGCAGCACGTCGAAACCGGTGGCCAACACCAACACATCGGCCTCGCGGGCGGTGCCGTCGGACGCGATCACCTGGTTGCCCTCGATGCGAGCGATCGAGTCATCGACCAGCTCGACGGCCGGGTTGCGCAACATCCGGTACCAGCCGTTGTCCATCAGCATCCGCTTACCGAACGGCGGGTAGGTCGGCAACACCTTGTCCAACAGCTCGTCGGCCTTGTCACCCAGCTCGTCGACCACGTACTGGGTGAAATAGGCGCGGTGGGCATCATTGTGGGCATTGAGCGACCGCTCGGGGTGCTCCCAGTTGGGGTCCTTGTGTAGCGCCGAGTGAATGCGATCGTTGAACGTCCAGCCGAGCCGTACCCGGTACCACTGGCGGTACAAGGGACACTCGCGGAACAGGAACCGCATGGAGTCCGGCACGTCCTTGCGGAACCGAGCGAACGGCGCCGCCCAGTGGTTGGAACGCTGGTAGATCGTGAGCGACTCGACCTCGTTCTGGATCTCGGGGCCGATCTGCATGCAGCTCGCCCCGTTGCCGATGATCGCCACCCGCTTGCCTTCGAGGGAGCCGTTCTCGGGCCAGCGAGCCGAGTGCCACTTCTCTCCGGTCCACCCGTCGAGGCCTTCGATGTCGGGCTCGACGGGAGGATTGAACAGGCCGGCGGCACTGATGACGACGTTGGCCTCGAGGATCTCACTACCCCCGTCGGGGAGGGCGAGCTCGGCCAGCCAGCCCTGGCGGTCCGGCTGGTACTCGATCCGGGTGACCGAGGTGTTGAAGCGAATCCGGGGCTGGATGTCGAATTCGAGGGCGACGTGCTCGAGATAGCCGTGCAGCTCGTCGCGTAAGCAGAAGTACTGCTCCCAGTCGTAGGGGGCGAACGAGAACGAGTACAGGTGGTTGGGGGTGTCGACCCCGGCACCGGGGTAACGATTCTCCCACCACACCCCACCGACGGTGGGGTTGCGCTCGACGATCTCGAATTCGACGCCCGCGGCCTGGAGGTTGATCGCCGCGCACAAACCGGACACGCCGGCCCCGATGATCAACACCTTGAACCCTGGCGGCGTGTCGAGGGGCTGGTGGTCGAGGAACTGGAGCTGGCCGAGCTGGGCGGCGGTGAAGGCGCCGTACTCGTCGGGCACATGCTCGGACATCGCCGCGGTGAGCATGCGAACCAGCATCTGCTCGGTGGGTTCGGGCATGGCGACCGGTCGCCCTTCTCGCCACGACACGATGGCCTCGAGGGCCGCCTCCCGCACCTCCTGCTGGTGGCGGGGATCGAGACCACCGGTGTCGTTGTCGTCCATACCCGCCCCGCGCGATGGGCGGTACGGTTCCTCCAGCCAGTGGGTCTCTCCGGTGAGCTGCACCAGCACCATCAACAATGTCGGGATGTTGGCCGCCTCGATCGCCTCGGCGAACTGGCGCTGCTCATCGGCGGTGAGCACGGTCGTTTCGGTCACGGTTCCCCCAGGGGCTGGTTGGTCGAATCCCGGCCACACTGTACGGCGCGGTATGGGGCCGTGGCCATCGGTCGAACGGCCGGGCAGGCGGCATCATGGCTCGTTCCCCGGCGACCGACCCGATCCGGATCGCTCGGCGCAATAGGTAGTCGCCGGTCAAGCTGAGCCGAACGTCAGCTCGGCGTGGAACCGGATTCCGAGATGCCCGAACCGTTGCGCCCATATCTCGTTCAGGGTCACCTGTGCTCGCTTGGCCCGTGCGTATTGTCTCGCACCCTTGTAGTCCTTCGCCGACATCTGCAGCCCGGAAACGGTGAGCCCGGCGCTGTACATGCCGCCCGAGGACATGGTCAGTACCCGCGATGGTGCGGAGTCGGCCAGCCGTGTGGCTTCGGTGCCGTCGGGAGCCTTGTGGCGCTCAGCGCTGAGCGCGCCGGCGTTGTGGATCAAGACGTCGAGTCGGTGAGCGGCGGCTTCCCGAGGCCCGAGGTGGCGCCCGTGACCACAATGACCCGACCGGTGAGGTCATAGTGATCGAGCGACGTCCAATGATCGAGGCGCTTGCGGGCTGCGTAGCCAAGGTGGCTGAAGCTCGTCACGACCGGTGCCTCGATGGCTGCGTCGAGGAGATCGCGCCTTCTCATACGGGCGGGATGGAGCGTGCGCCATGCACCGGAGCGAGCCATCACCATGTTCTACCCCTCAACACGACCGATCCACCGGCAAACGGCGTGAGCAAAGAAATGTCCTACACCGCGCATCTGTTTGTGGCCGATACTTCGTAGCAACCGGTGTGCGTAGCAACGAGTGTTCGCGGCAACAGCCGCTCCAATCTGGATTCGTCCCCCGAACTCAGTTCACCGAAGCGGTCGCACCATCACGACATCGGAGCCGCATGACCATCCCGCCCCACGAGCACCGCGTGTTGTCCAGTCCGCCAGTGGTCAAGATCTCGGACGGGCGACTGCGCACCCTGCGCAACTTCAATCTCCTCATGGGGTTACTGCACGCGGTCTCCGGGGCCCTCATGGTCGTCCTTGGAAACGACTTCTCTCTCGACGTCACCACCTTCAACCTCAAAGGCCCGCCAGGGACGCCCGTGGTCGACGGGGTCACGACCACCACCTTCGCCGTACCCCTCGCCGCCGCGACAGCGGCGTTCTTGTTCTTGTCGGCGTTCTTTCACTTTCTCATCGCCTCGCCGTTGGCGTTCGAGACCTACGCCGACGAGCTCCGCCACGGCCGAAACCGGTTCCGCTGGGTCGAATACGCCCTCAGCTCGACCCTGATGATCGTCCTCATCGGGCTCGTCACCGGCATCATCGACCTCGCGGCCATCATCGCTCTCGCCTTCGCCAATATCTCCATGATCCTGTTCGGCTGGATCATGGAGATGGTCAACGGGCCAGACCGACCGGTGTGGTGGACCCCGTTCTGGTTCGGTTGTGTCGCCGGGGTGGGCCCGTGGGCCGCTATCGCGGTGTACCTCTTCGTGAACGTGAATCAGGTTGGATCCCAAGGCCCCCCAACCTTCGTCTACGGGATCATCTTCACGCTGTTCTTCTTCTTCAACACCTTTGCCATCAACCAGTTCCTCCAATACCGCCAGATAGGAAAATGGAAGGACTACCTCTTCGGGGAAACCACTTACATCGTGTTGAGCCTCACCGCCAAGAGTGTCCTCGCCTGGCAGATCTTCGCCAACACCCTCATCGGCTGACCCCAGGGTCAGGACTTGTTCGCCGTCCGACTCCACCGGAGCCCGTCACGAAGCTGCCTCGGCGGCACTAACCTCCGGGGGTCAACGCCACCCGGGGGGCAAGACCATGACGATCAAGTCCGTGTTCCACGTCAACATCAACTGCACCGACTTCGAGCGGTCCAAGCGGTTTTATGAGATGTTGGGTTTCACCTCGGTGGTAAACATCCCCGAAGGCGGCAGCGAGGAGATGGGCCGGGGCCTTGGGGACCCGAACGCCCAGGGCAAGGCCACGATCATGATGCTCAACCCCGACGATCGCCACGGCACCCGCCTGGACCTGATCGAATGGACCAACCCGGCGACCAAAGGCTCACCACCGCCCGACTTGTTCCATGCGGGCATGGCTCGCCTGTGTCTGTACTGCACCGATCTCGATGACCATGTAACGGCCCTGAAAGAGGCCGACGTGGAGCTGGTGTCGGACCCGGCCGAGCTGATGAAAGGTACCCGGTTCGTCTGCTTCAAGGATCCCGACGGCACCTTCATCGAGCTGATCGAGTTCACGAGCCCCGACTGAGGGACCGCGGCCCCTCACCGTTTGGGCGCGGGTGACGAGGCCGCCGGCTGTGAATCATCGGCGCCCGGGTCGGTCGCTGGTTTCCAACGGCGAAGGCGCCGGCGAACCGCGGCCGACGAGATCATCATGGCCAGCACCCCCGCCACGGCCCCCCAGAACGGGGAGCCGATCTTCGCCACCGTCACGCCGGACAACGTCACAAGAAAGGTCAGCATCGCTGCGTCGCGGTGCGATTCGTCCCGAGCGGCCGCGACCAGACTGTTCCCGATGGTCGGCAACAAGGCGAGCGCGGCGACGATGTGGACCAGCTCGATCGGGAACGCCCGGAGCGCAGCGGTGATCGATGTCCCGAACAGCCCGGCGAGGAGATAGAAGCCCCCGTTGGCTATCGCCGCGGTGTAGCGGCGCGCCGGGTCCTCGTGCGCACTCGACTCCATACAAATCGCGGCGGACACCGCAGAGAGATTGAAGGTGAAGCCCCCGAACGGGGCCAGCAATACGGTGCCTACACCGGTGCTGCCCACGATCTTGGAAATGGGGACTTCGTAGTTGGTGGCCCGCAGTGCCGCGACGCCTGGCAGGTTCTGGCCGGCCATGGTGACGATGAACAAGGGAATCGCGATGCTGACCACCGCGGACAAGGTGAACGACGGGGCGACCCCTATCGGTTTGGCCAACGACAACGTCAGCTCCTCGGTGCGCATCGAGTTCGAGATCACCGCGGTGGTGACCCCGGCCACCAGAACGCCGACCACCGCATACCGAGGTGCGAGTTGTCGAATCACGACATAGGTGAGGGTGGTGATCACGATGAGCCATGGCGCGGTAGCGGCGTCCGCGAATCCGCTGATGATGAAGCGGGCGATCACGCCACCGAGCAGGGCGCTGACCAGGGGCGTGGGGATGCGGTCCATGAACCGTTCGAAAAGGCCGAAGTATCCGACGATGGTGATCGCGATGCCGTTGAGGATGAACGCGCCAACCCCATGAGCGACGGTGAACTCACCGGGTTCGAGGGTGGCAATGATCACGGCGCCCGGGGCGGAAAACGCCACCATCGTCGGCACGCGCAACAGCAGGGAGGGGACGACGGTCAGAACCGCCATCCCGACGCACAACGCCCACACCCACGAAGCGATCTGGGCGTCGTCGGCCCCGAGGGCCTGAGCGGCTTCGAACATGAGGGCGATGCCGCTCGTCAACCCGACCAGCGAGGCAACGAAGCCCGCAGTTATCGTCGAGACCGAGAAGTCCTTCAACAGCGACATTCAGTGAAGCTACGTGTCGACGACCATGAAGGGCGAGACGACGCTCCGCCTAGCAGGAGGGCACGGTCTTGCCCGGACCACTACGTTGACCCGAGGAGCCTAAGCATGAACGAGTTGCCTGAACCCCAGGGTCGTCCCCCATCGCTCACACCCGCGGCCGCCGCCGATCTCTTCCGGCAGGAGCCCGAGCGGTTTCTCGACGTGGGTGCAGGTGAAGTCGCGTACCGCCGGGTCGGAACCGGCCCGGACGTGTTGTTCGTTCACGGTTGGCCGGTCAGCGGAGCGACATTCCGCAAGCTCCTGCCCGAACTGGTCGACCATGTGACCTGCCATGTGATCGACCTCCCCGGCACCGGATCCAGCCGGTTCGACCAGGACACCGTGTTGACGGTCGACCAACACATCCAGACCGTGTCCCGCGTCTTCGACATCCTCGGATTCGATCGGGTGGCCGTCGTCGGCCACGACAGCGGCGGGATGATTGCCCGTCATGCCGTAGCCGATGACCCACGGGTGAGGGCCATGGCGCTGATCGACACCGAACAACCGCACGGCCTGACCTGGCGATTCAAGCAGTTCCTGATGGCGCGCCATCTTCCGGGTTTCGGAGCCGCGCTCGGTTGGCTGGTCGGTCAACCCCGGCTGCGACGCAGCCCGCTGGTTCTCGGGGGAACGTTTGTCGATCAGGCGTTGCTCGATGGTGATTTCGACGAGTTCTTCCTCCGGCCGCTCCGAGAGAACCCCGAGCGTCTCCACGCCGCAGTCCGGCTGCTGCGGAGCTTCGATCAGCGCCATGTTCGGGACCTGGCGGACCTACACACCCGGGTTACGGTTCCGGTTCAGCTCATATGGGGGGAACACGACCCCTTCTTCCCACTCGACTGGGCCGAGGAGATGGTCGACACCTTCCCCGACGCGCAGCTCGCGGTCATAGAGAACGCAAGCCTGTTCTGCCACGAAGAGCGCCCAACCGAGGTGGCGCAGGCTCTGCTCCCGACCCTCACGGGCACGCGCTGATCTCTCGGATCCCTGTTCGGGACCACCTCGCCCTACGCCGGGTCTGCTGCCGCTGCAAACGAGCTCATCATCGGCCGGGCCCTGATGGGGCACCCGCCACCGTGACCAGCAGGAAGGTACGGGCGATGCTGCCGCCATCCTCGTTTTGTACCGCCGATGTATCGGTCATTGGGGGAGCGCATCGATCAGTTCATCGACACAGGCGGCCGGTCCACCTTCGAGCCCGACGTCGAATGCAGTGGTGCGCTGGGCAGGGGTGCCGTGAGCGTGGGGGTCATCGATGTCGACATCACCAGGGTCACCGGCCTTTGCGGTGTCGGCTCGCAACCGGTCGATGTGGGCTTCCGCACGTTCGGCGGCCCAGGCGCCCGCGAAACAGTCAGCTTGGAGTTCTGCGTCGATAGGCAACCCGTCGGGGTCTTGACTGATGTCAAGATCATCGGCTTGGGCTTGGACCACATGTCCCCACTCGTGAGCCATGGTCGCTTCAGCCCGGGCGAGCGACGCGCCGACATAGCGGGGGTCATAGGCGACGATGATTCCTTCGTCGCAGCTCGGGTCGACATAGGCGTTGCCCTCAACCTCTTCAGGATTCAGTGGCACGTTGTTGCAGGTGAGCCCGTCGGCCACGGTTCCGACCCGATCGGCCGGAATCGGCTGATAATCGAAGTCGAGATCGTCATCTGCGTGTTGCCAGTAATTGTTGAGATCATCGACCACGGCCTCGATCCCGGCGCTACCACCGTCGGTGTCGGTCGTTGCGGCATGCTCGCGGCCGCAACCCACAACCAGCACGGCGAGCAGCAGCACAATGAGTGGACGACGCCCGCTTGGGGTCATGGGGTGAAGGCTGGGTCTTGGTGGACTGGGGTGCCGGCCACGACGGTCAACAAGGCGGTTGTCTCGTCGATGTCGGCTGGGTCGAGGTCGAACAGGTTGTGGTCGAGCACGATGTAGTCAGCGAACTTACCGACTTCGATCGATCCGGTGGTGTCGTCGTGGCCGAGGGCGTCAGCAGCGTCGATGGTGTGGGCGGCCAGAGCGGCCTCGAGGTTGGGGACGGCGTTGGCGTCGCGGATCAATGAGCGTTCGATGGTGCCCAATGGTGGTAGGGGTCCAGCATCCCAGTCGCTCGACATGATGACCGTGGCGCCGGCGTCGAGGAGCTGGGCAGTAGGGATGAGGTCGAAGGCCTGGTCGCCGATGAACTCGGCCAGAAACTCGTGATAGTCGGTGATCACGGCGTCGTCGGACTGCTGCAAATCGGCGACTACGCCCATCTTCGCGAAACGATCGAGATCGTCGGGGTCCACCAGGTACGTGTGGGTGGTGCGATGTCGCCGGCCGGCGATGATTTCAGGGTCGTCATCGATGGCTTCGATAGCGTCGAGCGCGTCCCGGACAGCTCTGTCGCCGATCACGTGAAAGTTGACCCGATAGCCGATGGCGTGCAGCGCGTTCACATAGGCACGGAGTTGTTCAGCGGTGAAGTAGTTGAACCCCGACGGGTAGTTCTCGTCGATCGGGACGTCATAGGGCTCCAACAGCGACGCAGTACCGAGGTCGAGGATCCCGTCGACATAGACCTTGGCGGTGTCGAAGCGCAGCATGTCCGATTCGTTCGAGAACCGGGCTTCGTACTCGGCGAGCTGCTCGTCGATCGGCAGGTCTGGGTACACGTAGAGACTGTTCGCGCCGCGAACTGTCAGCGTGCCCTCCCGGAGGGCACGCTTCCACGCCGCCGGGTGGTTCTGACCCCAGTACCCGCCGGCATCGCTGACCGTTGTGACACCGTTCGCAGCGAGTTCCTCCATCGCCGTGAGCAGCCCGCGGTAGACGGTTTCGTCATCCGGGGCAGCGGCGTTGCGAACGAGCTGTTGTGCATCCTCGAGCAACAACCCGGTCAGCCGGCCAGACGCGTCGCGGTGCAAGACGCCACCTTGAGGATCGGGGTCATCGGCGCCAATACCGGCGGCTTCGAGCCCTGGAGTGTTGGTCCAAACCGCATGGCCGAGGTTGTCCAGCACGATCGCCGGCCGGTTCGGCACGGCGCGATCCAGCACCGCTATCGGTGATTCCTCGGTGCTGCGAAGGTCGAACAAGGACGCCCCCGCGGCCCGCACCCAACCCGAGTCGGCTTGTTCCTGGGCGCACTCGACTGCAAGGACTTCGTAGTCGGTAAGGGTCAACCCGTCGGGGAAGAAGCACACCTCGGCGTTCATTCCGGCCTCGGGCACATGCACATGAGCATCCTGAAAGCCGGGTAGCACCATGTTGCCGCCGGCGTCGATCATCGTCGGGTCCTCCCCGGCCGCGGCGCGCACGTCGGCCTCCGATCCGACGGCAATGATCACACCGGTCTCGTCATAGACGAAGGCCTCGGCCCATTGTTGGTTCGAGTCAACCGTGTAGACCTCAGCGTTGTGCACCATCGTCATACCGGTTTCGGCGGCGGCGCTCCCGCTTTGGGCACCGTCGCCAGCAGTCGACGAGCACGCCATCGCGGCGACCGCTACCGATGCGGCTGCTGCGAACAGAAGAAGGCTCTTCACCGTTGGATCCTACAGTTTGTCGCATGGACTACTCGTGGATGACGGCGGCCATGGCATTCCGCCGGCGCCTACCTCACCAGCCGATGGCTACCCGGCGAGGCCAACACGTTCGACGAGTCCACCTGGCACGGCTACCGCCGAAAGATCGAACGCCACATCCGTAAATCGGGCCCGACCATGGCGGACCGACTCAATTCTTCGGTCAGTCGGGCCGGGGTGAGCCCTCGTACCATGCGCAACGTAGCCATAGTGCGGAGTCGTCGGCCGATGGCCGCGACCTTCGCATGCACAATCTCGCCGACAAAGAGCGATCCTCGCCCTACGCTCGCTCAGGTGTCGACTGACCAGCACAAGTTCTACGGCTCACTCGCCCCGTGGTGGCCGCTGATCTCTCCCGTCGAGGACTATGCCGACGAAGCCGCCTACCTCGCCGGGCTGCTGCGCCAGATACGCGAACCGATTCGGTCGGTGCTCGAACTCGGTAGCGGCGGCGGGCACTTGGCACACCACCTCGCTGACGAGTTCGCGCTCACGCTCACCGACCTGTCTCCCGACATGCTCGCCCTCTCGCGCGTGCTTAACCCCGGCTGCGTCCACAACCAGGGTGACATGCGGAGCCTCCGGCTCGCCGAGCGCTACGACGCCGTGATCATCCACGACGCCATCGACTATATGACCACCGAAACCGACCTGTCGGCGGTGTTCGCGACCGCCTATCACCATCTGCGTCCCGGCGGCCGGCTGCTGATCGTCCCCGATGACACAGCCGAGACCTTCGAGCCCGGCACCGCCGTGAGCGGCAGCGACAGCCCTGACGGGCGCGGCGCTCGCCTGTTCGAATGGACCTGGGACCCCGACCCGGCCGACACGTGGGTTCAGACCGAATACGTCTTCGTACTCCGGAACGCCGACGATGCCGTCAGCACGGCGAGCGAGTCCCACCACCACGGCCTGTTCCCCGAAGCCACGTGGATCCGGCTGCTCACCGAGGCCGGTTACACCCCCACCAGCCTCGTCGAGGAGACCGACGAGGATCGCCAGCCGCGCACCCTGTTCGTCGCTCAACGCTGACCGCCATGCTCGGTCACCGAACTACCAGCCCCTCAGAGCTGATCTGGCTGCCCGGACGCCTACCCGTCGTCCTGGCGAATTCGCGGGTCTATCAGCATGGCGTAGACACAGGACAGGCCCCGAAGGTGTTAAACGACTGCCGTGCTCCCGAGAGGGCAGAGCAACAGGGCTTCTCCGAACTGCCATCGCGAGATTGTCTGGTTCATCCGATCGGGGTGCACGGCCTACTCACGCACCTCGTAGGCGAACTGCCCGCCACGGCGCTGAGTGACGGTCTCGCCCTCGTAGCGGACGATGCGAGCCCAAGCACCGTCGGTTCCCGTCTCAGGGCGGCTCGTCATCGACGACCTCGTGGTCGGCGGCTCTGCTCCCGGCCCTCACGGGCACGCGCTGATCATTCAGATCGGCTCGACGTTCCATGTGTGGGCAAGGCCGATTCCGATTCCATCACCGGCGGCTGGCTCCTGGAACGCTTCTGGTGGGGCTCGGTGTTTTACATCAACGTCCCGGTGACCGTCATCGCGGTAGTCGCCGCGATGACACTGGTGCCCGACTCCAAGGAGCGCAACACCCCCGCGCTGGACATGGGCGGGCTGGCTCGATGACTGCACCCCGAATCGTGGAACGCATAGGCACCACGCGCGTCGTCGTGTCTGGGCTCACCCTCATGGCCATCACGTTCGCCTGGATCTTCACCCAGCTCTCGCCCGAAGCCCAGGCCCTCGCCGGGGAATCGGTGGTCGCCGCGCAGCGCGTCGCCAACGACCTCAGCGCCACAGCTCCTGGCTACCTCAATGAAGTCAGCGACGCGTTCATGTCCGGCTTCAACATCGCCAGCCTCGCCGTCGCCGTCGTGGCCGCCGCGGGCGCCATATTCACGGCCAAGTTCCTACCCGCCCAAGCCGGCGGGAACCCCGACCGGCGTGACCCCGAACCCACACCCCCGGACACCCCGCTGGACCGGCCCATCTCAGGCGTCGACCGGTGAGGCTCATGGGCCCTGCCGAGCTTGGCCCTGCACCGCGTATCCACGCCATGCCAAGATCCCCACCATGTATGACGTCGCAGTCATCGGCCTGGGTCCCACGGGAGCGGTACTCGCCAATCTGCTGGGCCAGGCCGGAGTGGACACCGCCGTGATCGAGCGTGAACCCGAACCCGTCGCGGAGCCCCGCGCCGCCCACTTCGATGGCGAGATCATGCGCGTCTTCCAAGGCATCGGCCTGGGCGAGGAAATCGAGGCGCAAAGCCGGCCGGGGTTGCAGGGTATGCATTTCCTGTCGGGTACCGGTCAGACCCTCATGGTCCGTACCGCCGGCCAGGAACATGGCATCCACGGCCACTACAACAGTTGGTACTTCCACCAGCCCGAGCTCGAGCGCACCCTGCGGCGGGGTCTCGACCGTTTCCCGTCCGTCTCCCAAGTTCTGGGCGCCGAGGCCGTCGCCATCGACCGGTCCGCCACCAAGACCGAGATCGAGCTCAACACCGCCGATGGACCCCGCCGGATCGAAGCGGCCTACGTCATCGGCTGCGAGGGCGGACGGTCGCTGACCCGCCGCACCATCGGCACGACCAGCACCGACCTGGGACAACACCAGCCCTGGCTCTGTGTCGACGTCGTGCTGAAACGCGAGATGGGCCTGCCAACCCACTCGGTTCAGCTGTGCGATCCTGCGCGGCCGATGACCATGGTGAACATGGCCGGCATGCGGCGCCGCTGGGAGATCATGCTGATGCCGGGCGACAACCCCGAGACCATCACCGATCCCGATGTGGTCTGGTCGTTCCTCAACCGCTGGATCAGTCCCGACGACGCGACGATCGAGCGCCACGCCATCTACACCTTCCACTCCCTGATCGCCGATCGCTGGAGGGACACCAATCTGTTCCTCGCCGGTGACGCCGCCCATCAAACACCGCCGTTCCTGGGCCAGGGCATGTGCGCCGGTATCCGCGATGCCGCCAACCTGGCCTGGAAGCTGGCCGCAACACTCGAGGACAGCAACGAGACCCGACTCGACACCTACCAGGCCGAACGTCGCCCCCATGTCGAGGACTTCACGCGGCTCGCCGTACGGGTGGGCGAGGTCATCCAGCTCACCGACCCGGCCGCGGCCGCCGAGCGTGACGCCTCATTCGCCCGCACCGGGCCTGAACTGTTCAGCTTCCCCCAACCCGCGATCAGCGGCGTCGGCGAACCTCCCGCCGGCCTGCCGGCACCCCAGTTCCGGACGCCCTCCGGCGAGCTCTCCGATGACCTCGTGGGTCAGCACTGGAGCGTGCTCACCGATGGCTCCCAAGACCATCCCCCCCAACCCGCAGTGGCGCTGACCCCCACACAATGCCCCCTGCTGGGCGATTGGCTGGCCGAGCACGACCTGGCCTGGGCCCTGGTCCGGCCCGATCGCTATGTGGCCGAGGTCGGGCGCCGACGTTAACTTGCGGCACAGCCCAAGCGCGACCTGCGCAGGGCGTGGCCGCGTAGACGTTCCGGAATGAGCGGACGTCGCCGCCGTGCGGGCCACCGTCCAGTCCTTGCTCGGTCAGGCCGAGGCGATCGGCCAGGTCGGGGCGGTATCACCCTCGGTCAAGCCGGTGTCCCCACCGGGCTGGCCCTCTCGGCCATTCTTTTTGGCCTCACCGCAACAATGGTGTTGCGGTCCGAGGGCTGATGTAGCTCACCGAGGCCCTCGGCCGACGGCTACTGGTCGAGTGATGCGATGAGGTCCCGCACGGTGTGTTGATCTTCAAGAGGGTGGCGGAGCGCCCGGTCGTCGTTGATGTGGTACCGGTTGCGTCGCCCCACGCGCTCGCTTTTCAGATAGCCGTCTTGTTCCAGCTCGTTGATGATGCGTTGCACAGCGCCGACGGTCACCCCGACGGCATAAGCGATGTCGCGTTGTCGCGCCTCGGGGTTACGGGCGATCGCGATCAGCACGTGGGCGTGGTTGCTGAGAAACGTCCAGGACGGAACGTTTGTTTCTGGAGCTTTGAACATCGCCATCAGATCACCTCTCTCACAACATACCTTTCAGGTTCATCACCCGACGCGGTTCGAAAGGCCTGGAGCCGCTGGTGCCAGGCGGTCCAGAATCTCGCCGACACAATGCCCGTCTTCGAGGGGGTGCCGCAGATCACCTGAGATGTCGAGCACATAGTGGTTCCGCCGTCCGACCCGGCGCACTGAAATATCGCCGTCGCTCTGGAGATCGGTAAGTATTCGGTGGACGGCACCTTCGGTGATGCCAACCAGGTCGGCGATGTCGCGCTGGCGCAGATCGGGGTTGCGATGCAAAGCGAGCATCACATGGCCGTGGTTGGTGAGAATCGTCCACGGCCGAGCGTCGCCTTGCGAGGTCATGACCGAGGGGCACCGCGGAAGCACGCCGATTGGCTCGGGGCGACAAACACCGGCGTATGGGCTCGCTCGCTGGCGATGATGGCCCACATCGGCCCCAGGAGCATGGCCCACGGCACCCAAACGCATCGCGGTTGGTCAGGTCCGGGCATCGCCATGGCGATGGCGGCACCGCCGGTCATCCAGACGATCAGTGCGGCGGCAGAAATCACGACTCCCTGGCTCCTCGCTCGGTCGGGTCAACTCACGTCTACACAGAGAAGCCTACTCCATATTGGGGCTATTATTACCAACCTATCTTCTAGTAGGTGTCTCGCCGCTGCGGCGGTCGCGCGGCGAGCGGCCGGCTTTCGTATAACCACACCACAATACCGGGCTTTTATTGTATCAATTGAAGCGCATATATAGAGGTGGGGCTATAAGATGGCGCTCATGGTTCTTGGGCTGCTCGCGGCGCATCTTGTTGGCGTTGTTGCCGCCGGTCTAGCTGGCCGGCGGTCGATGCGCGCCGCGTTGGCGATCGCATCGCTCGCCCCTGCCGCTACGGCGCTGTGGGCCCTCGAACGGATCCTCGACCGCGCCGACCCCGTGGTCGCCGAACTGCTGTGGGTCAAAGGACTGGACCTGTCGTTTCGGTTCCGCATTGACTCGGTCGCCCTGTTGATGACCCTGCTCGTTTCGGGGATCGGCGCGTTGGTCTTCGGGTACTCGATCGGGTACTTCGGGCGTGACGCGGAGGGCGGCATGCGATTTCCTGCCTCCTTGCTGGCGTTCTCGAGTTCGATGCTCGGCTTGGTCTGGGCCGACTCGGTGTGGACGTTGTTCATCTTCTGGGAACTCACCTCAATCACCTCGTTCCTGTTGGTCGGGCACAAGCATGCCGACGCGTCGGTTCGTACCGCGGCACGGAGAGCCTTGATGATCACCGGAGCCGGCGGCCTCGCACTGCTCGCCGGTCTCCTGGTCCTCGTCGACGTGGGTGGAACGTCGACGCTGACCGACATCGACCCGGTCTCCGGATCCGCTGGTTCGCTGGCCGGCGTTCTCATCCTCATCGGCGCAGCCACCAAGTCCGCGCAGGTCCCATTCCATGTCTGGCTCCCCGGAGCGATGGCAGCACCGACACCGGTCAGCGCCTATCTTCACTCGGCCACGATGGTCAAGGCCGGTGTGTTCCTGATGGCCGTGATCGGGCCGGTCTTCAGCGACATCACGGCATGGAAGGTGCTCGGCACCACGCTCGGAATCGCGTCGATGTTGTGGGGTGGCATCGGGGCGTTGCGTCATCGAGACGCCAAACTGATCCTGGCGTGGGGCACCGTGTCTCAACTCGGGCTGTTGGTCACCCTCTTCGCGATCGGCTCCGCAAAAGCGACCTTTGCCGGGATGGCGATCCTTTTTGCCCACGCGTTGTTCAAGGCCACGCTGTTCCTCGTAGTCGGCGAGGTCGACGTCCGTACCGGCACCCGAGACATCGCCGCACTGGGCGGGCTGTGGCGGTCGATGCCCATCGCGTTCGCGTCTGCGCTAGCGGCTGCGCTGTCGATGGCCGGAGCGCCGCCCTTGCTGGGGTTCATGGCCAAAGAAGCCGCCATCGAGGCCGTTCTCGGATTGGCCGGCGCCGAGCAGATCATCTTCTCCGGTGCAGTCATCGCCGGTTCGGTGTTGACCGTGGCCTACACCGCGCGCTTCATCATCGGCGTGTTCGGGCCAGGACCGGCGACCTCGGTCCAGCCGGCCAAGCTCGCGATCTCCACCCCCAGCGCCTTGCTGGCGTTGGCCGGTGTCGCCGGCTACGTCTTCGTGAGTGGCCCCAACCGTCTCGTGTCCGATGCTGCCGTCGAGCTCAATGCCAAGGCGGCCGTGTACGAACTCGTGCCTTGGCCCGGTCCGACGACGGCCTTCCTCGTCTCGATTGGGGTGCTCATGGTCGGCGCAGCTCTCGGACTCGCGGTTGCCCAGCGCGACCTCGGGCCCGCTCCCGAACCGGTGGGAGCCAGGCGCGCCGACGCGGCGATCGACGGGGTGCTCGCCATCGCCCCCCGGCTGACCGCCCGCGTCCAGCACGGCTCGCTCCCCGTCTACATCGCGACGATGGCCGCAGCCGCGTCGATCGCGGCGGTGCCGTTTCTCACCGAGCTCTCTTTCGGACATCTCGTCGTGTGGGATCACCCCTTCGAGCCGGTCCTTGCGGTCGCGATCCTCGGTTCTGCCGTAGCGGGCACCTTCGTTGGCTCTCGCCTCGGCGCTGCTCTGGCCCTTGGCTCTGTCGGCTTGGGCATGTCCGCTCTGTTCGTCGTGCACGGTGCGCCCGATCTGGCGCTTACCCAACTGCTGGTCGAGACCATCATCGTCGTCGGCTTCGTGCTGGGGCTTGGGCGACTTCGGCGCCAGTTCCCGACGACGAACAACACCTGGCGGACCGTTCGCATCGCCATCGCAGCCGCCGGCGGGCTCGCGGTAACCGCCGCGCTGGCGGCGGCCGGCACCGCTCCCACCGGGAAGGCCCCGATCGCAGAGCTCACCAAAGCCGCGGTCGATGAAGGTGGGGGCAAGAACGTCGTCAACGTCATCCTCACCGACATACGAGCGCTCGACACGCTGGGCGAAGTCGTCGTGCTCGCCACGGTAGCGATCGGGATCCTCGCCCTTTCCCGGGTCCACCAGATCAAGGTCGCACGATGATCCACTCGCGCTCACCCATCGTGCATGCCGGTATTCGGGCCGCCAGCCCACTCGCGATCGTCATCGGCCTGTACCTGCTGGTCGCGGGCCACAATCGGCCGGGCGGCGGGTTCGCGGCCGGGCTCGTGTTCGGGGCCGTCGTGACCCTGCGTACCGTCGCAGGGCTCCAACGGCCCACCCACGCCGTGGACCTGATCGCCGGCGGCATCTCGATCGTCGCGGCCACCGCTGCCGCACCATTGCTGTGGGGCTCGGCCCTCCTCGACCAAAAAGTGTTCTCCACAAACCTGCCCGTGTTCGGCGCCGTGAAGTCCGGCAGCGCCTTCGTCTTCGACATCGGGGTGACGGCCATCGTTGTCGGTCTGGTCCTCGCGCTTCTCGACGGCCTTTCGATGGGCGACCTCGACCCCAAAGAACAAGTCCGATG
>Ga0316190_10000320_pt1 | contig 32796 bp, 23 predicted proteins | sample Eddworburrow2_MG_FD_204929 | JGI IMG/M metagenome (GOLD analysis project Ga0316190, IMG submission 204929) | Coastal sediment microbial communities from Maine, United States - Eddy worm burrow 2 | ecosystem: Environmental > Aquatic > Marine > Coastal > Sediment | place: USA: Maine | collected... | reverse complement strand
ATCAACGACAGCATGGGGGCCTATGTTGCCGGGCAGGTGTTCAAGATTATGAATCAGTCGCACTTGCCGGTGTGTGATTCGCGTGTGCTGGTTATGGGGCTGACTTTCAAGGAAAATTGCCCGGATATACGTAACACACGCGTGATCGACATTATCAATGAGTTGCAGAGTTATAACGTTAACGTGGACGTCTACGACCCCTGGGTAGATAGCGTCGAAGCAGAAGTTGAATATGGCCTGAAACCGGTTGAAGAGCCGGAGCACGGTGTGTATGGCGCTATTGTACTGGCAGTCGCGCACCAGCAGTTCCGTGAACTCGGCGCTGAGGGTATTAGAGCCTTTGGTAAGGCGGGTGGTTGCGTCTTATATGACGTCAAGCATATGCTGCCGGACAGTGAGGTTGATGGCCGCTTGTAGTTCGAGTGTATCTGCGCCGAGGTTATCGAAATCCCCGTCACGGCTGGCGTCAGCGTACCTTTCTCTGAGAATCGTGTCTCCCGCCACATGTCGAGCTGTCGACTTAGCCCCCCATCATGATGGGACTATGCAAACGTAGAAAGATGCATACACAAAGCGGCGATAAAGATGGTGATAAGGATTAAGTGTGATAACTTGATCGATTTTATCGATTTCATTTTAAGCTCCCCAATTCCCAGAACAGGATCCAATTATTTCAGCTGACTACCCTACCATTTCTCCATGGATCCCTTTTCCCCGAACGGTAACAAAATCGCAGCGTTATGGGCGCTGCGGACATTACTAACACAATAATAGCCTATATTCGGAGAGATAGTAGGTCGTAGAAGCAGATTATTTCACACAGCGGAAACCAAGTACGCTGATTGCAGTATTTGGGCCGTCATCTAACGCGTCTCCACTACCATTCATGATGAACAGGGATTTTGTGCTCGGCGTGCCACCACCCGTATTGTTAAAATCCTCTCCGAGCGCCATCGCACCGGCATTACCGGTAGTGCCAGATTTGCCTGGAGGAGGAATGATCAGTTCGGCAGACCACTCCCACAAATTGCCAACCATGTCAAAAGCACCCGCAGTAGAGGTACAGGGTGCAAGAGTGCGGATGTTGTTTTTGCACCACTCATCAGAAAGGGATGTTGGGACCTCTCCATGTCACGGACGTTCGGGGACGTGCCCTGGCGATTGCTTCGCTGGCATCACACCATCCTTCACAAGCGTTGCGACCGGCGCGGCCACGGAAGAAATTCAAAACCCCCTTGCAGCTTGCGTAAAATCTGAAAAAGAAAACAATGAGAAAACGCTGCCACACTCGTACCGTACCACGGCTGCAGACCAGTTTATCGTCGTACATGCCACGGTCAGTCAGTCCCACTGCACCGAATGCTCTAACTGTGACTCGTACACCGCGCTGCAAACGTGGCCCGAGCACCACGGCGTCCAACAGATCGCCTTCAAGACCGATGTACTCGTCGACCGAGCCGTAATTGAACGGGCAGGGGAGGGGGGAAATAAAATCCAACTGTCCGGTGGAGCCACGCTTTAAAAAGCTTCCGCGTGGGATTTCTATGACCACCTCCACTTCCGGCAATTCCCGGGTCAAGCTTTGTCCTCCGGATCGGTGTCGCAGTTCCGCAGATCAAAAAGCGCGGGTTCAAGCCTTGGGAGATCGTCGCGCAAAAATCGTGCATCAGCTGAATATAAATCATACTTGCTCAGCTCTGTCAGGGGAACCAGGCGCACCTGCGTGATCTCTGGTGATGGGGATTTGATATCACCAGACATCAGACCCGCCCGCAGTGTCTCAAATCCGTAGTCAGGGCTACACCGGTAGTAAAAGTCCAGCCGATACGGGCCAGGCTCTTCGGAAATGTAGGGAACCGCGTCGACTCTAAGCAGGCGAAGGACGTCTATCTCGATCCCGAGCTCTTCACCGACCTCCCGGCGAAGTGCCTCTTCAATGGCGTCGTCTGGCGATGCGTCGTTTCTGGGGGCGGTGGGGTTCCCATCGATTGAATCAAGCGCCCCACCGGGAAGTCCCCAGCCCCCTTTGGACCGATAGCTGTGCTCAACTAACAGTACCTCTGGCGGGGAGGGCTGTCCATCGACCATGACTGCAACGGCCCCCACCACCCAATTCCTGGTGAGCACCCCCTTCAGAAATCCAGCCATCCGGGGTGGAAATAAGCGCCATACGGCAAGCGAGCGCCTATGGATAGAGGGATGTCTTTCAATGAAATGGGCGAGTTGGGAAAACATCGCTGCTATTGCTCTATCTCAGAAATTGAAAAAGCATCTTCCGAGTGATTCTGACTGTCACTTTGTTTTTCTTCCCTGACGTTGTTAAACGCCATCATACAATAATCATTCCATACAGAATTAATTCCCTGTAGAAGCAATAAGTTGTAATGATAGTCAATAAATCAATCCGTACTCAGGCCATGCAGGTGTAAAAAGAATTGACAGCGCAGTTTAATAATCAGTCTGCTGATTTACATTCAACCTGATGGGTTACCGAGCCAGCCCTCGATCTTACCGGGTCTGTCTGCAATGCGGATGATTCCCTTCTTGAGGTGGTGCTATATATGAACTATATTAGGTACTATGTAGCTTAAGGGGATTCTCTGATGAAATTGAGTCGAGCGGTAAAACCGATAAGTTATTTGAAACAGCACACCGCGGCCGCGGTGAAAGAAGTCAATGAAAACAGCAGCTCCATGGTGATTACTCAAAATGGCGAAGCCAAAGCAGTGTTAGTGGATATTGTTGAATATGAACAGGCGCAGGAATCATTCGCACTCTTGAAAATGCTTGCGCAAAGTAAAGAAAAGTACCAGCAGGGCAATCATAAACCAGCTAAGAAAGCACTGGCAGATGTCCGAAAGCAACTTAGGGATAGGGGCTATTGAAACGCTACCATGTTCGTGTCACCGATGAGGTTGAGTTTGATCTGGTTGACTTATTCGAATACATCGCGAGAAAAGACTCAATTGAGAAAGCCTATTATGTACTTGAAAAGCTTGATACGTTGATATTGAGCTTAGACCAACAGCCCGAACGGGGGGGCTACCCTCCAGAGTTAGATAAACGTGGTTTAAAGGAGTACCGGGAAGTGCACTTTAAACCATATCGAGTCATCTATGAGATTATCGGGAATCACGTGGTCATTTTAGGCTGTTTTGATGGGCGACGTGATATGCAGTCGCTGTTAGAGCGTCGATTGCTGCGATAATTCAAAATATTGAAAAAACGTCAATGACTATTTTGACCAGACAGGATATATTCACGACGTGCCCCGAACAGTGATAGTGGCTAATTTGCGTACACCGACGTCGAATGGATTATAGTCGCACCCGATCTGGAACATGCTGTTCCTATGTATGAAGCCTTCTATCAGTTAAGCGCTGACCCCTTCCGCTTAAGCCCTGACCCCGGATTCTGTTTCCAGCACCGGACCTATCGCAAGGCGATGGCCTACATGCTCCACGCGCTCCACCGCGCGGAGGGATTTATCATGATTACGGGCCGGCCAGGTACCGGCAAGACGACTCTGATCAATGATCTGATCCAGACGCTTAAACCCGATCAGGCAGTTGTTGCCAAAATCGTAAGCACGCAGCTGACGGCGGAGGATCTGCTCAACCTGGTGGCTTACGCGTTCAATCTGGACCCCGGGGGCGGTGGCAAGGCCAAAGTGCTGGTCCAGGTGAAACGTTTCCTGGAACAACAATATCAGCACGGACGACGCCCCCTGCTGATTGTTGACGAAGCCCAGGACATGGGTGAGGAAGCGCTGGAAGAACTCCGTCTGCTGACCAACCTACTGGTTGGCAACCATCAATTACTGCAGGTCTTTCTGATTGGCCAGGAACAGTTGCGGGATACCGTGAATACACCCTCCCTGGAGCAGTTAAATCAACGCCTGATTGCCGCGACGCTGCTCGAGCCCCTTGATGCCGATGACACCAGGGCTTATATGAAACACCGGCTGCGCTGTGTGAACTGGACGGGCGATCCGCTGCTCAGCACGGAAACCTATGCCATGATCCAGCGCTACAGTCAGGGTATACCACGCCGGATAAACCAGATCTGCAGCCGTCTTTTCTTACATGGCAGCGTCGAGGAAAAGCACCGGCTTGGCTTGGCCGACTTGAAGATTGTTGTCGCGGAACTCCAGCAAGAGTTGTTGCTGCCAATGGACAAAGAGGACAGCAACGAGGCGGTTTCATGGCCAGCGGAGCAGCATGAGGAAACGTACGAAGAGGAAAGCTACCAAGAGGAAGAGCCCCAGACCAGCCCACCCGCAGCGGATCAGATCAGCCCACCCGCAGCGGAAAGGGTAGCGCCAGCCACAGTAACCCTGCCGGAGATTGAAAGAGCCGAACAGAAACCGCCCATGAGAACCGTTGATACAGCGCCGCGCATGCCCGCGCGAGCCGCTGATACAACGCGCCGCATGTCTGCAAGAAAACCGGTTTCTGCGGCCCGGCCCCGCCCGCGCGCAGGCAACAACTACGCAAGCTTTCACCGCAGGAAACCTCGATGGCAACCCAAGCACCTGGCGTTTCTAACCGCACTGGGCCGTCATGCTTCCAAAGCCGCAGCTTTACTGCGCGACAGGATCGGAGCGATGAACAGAACCGCGCTGTGGGGTGGGGCTGTGAGCGTGCTGGTGCTGATCACAGCACTGTTGGTGGCAAACTTTCGAACGGGCGACAGTGATCAGCCCGTCGGTGAACAGGAAACCCTGGCACTGAACCAGGCCGTGACAGAGCCGGTGGTATCGCCGGCCAAGCCAGACAACGAGGTTCCATCGGTCCAACCCGAGGTGGAAACACCCGCAGCTGGCGAATCGGCACAGACTCACATCCCGAGCAGCGCCGGCAGCCAAGCCGGGCGGGGTAAAGAACGCTTTGCCGCGCTGGAACGCGATTTAAACACAAGCGCACCGGCCACCGCCGAACTGGCCACAGATGAAGCCGTTACCCACGCGGCAACGGATATTTCACATGAGGAAATCGTCGAACAGAGCCAACCGAGCGAGGATGCGCCGGCGGCAGCTCAAGACCCTGCTCCCGTTCTGGCGCTGTCACAGGGCAGTCAGACGGATACTGACGAAACCGACGAACAGAGCCAAGCAAGCCATGACGAGCCGGTAGCGACTAAGGAAGCCGCACCTGTCATTGCGATGTCACACGACAGCCAGACGCAGCTAGCCGCAGAGCCGGTGCCTGTTAAAAAGGTTGTCGTAGCGCCACCAGTATCCAAGGAAGAAAAGATCGCCGAATTGCTCGATCACGGCCGGCGTACGCTAAAACGGAACCAGCTATTGTTCCCGGAGAACAACAGTGCCTATCATTACTTTCAGCGGGTTCTCAAGCTGGATCCGGGAAACACTGATGCGCTGCACGGTATTGAGCAGATCACGGCACGTTACGCCAGGCTGGCCACGGAGGCCTTCGAGAACAACGACAAGGACAAAGCCGAACGCTATATCGCCCGCGGGTTTCGTGTCAGTCCGAATGATGAAGGCCTCCGGGCATTGCGCGAGCGGATGAATGCCCCTGCGGTCAAGGTTGCTTCCGAACAGCCGCCGCCGGTGGTACCTGCTCCTGAGCCGGAGCCCAAGCCTGAATCCAAGGGCTTGTTCAAGCGTTTCAAGGCTATTTTTGCAAAACAGCCGAACGAGAAAATTGACAACCAGGGGCAGACGGACGAGTAAACCTATGCGCTGCTGCTTGTTAATCAAGCCGCTGTTGGGTGCTGATCGCCAGGGACAGGTTCCATGCAACTCAATCTGCTAGCGCAGACCGCCCTGGCTGCGGGTCTGATTATCATCATGTTCGGGATCGGCCTGTCCCTGACCAGGCAGGATTTTCTCAACGTCTTCGGCTACCGAACACCACTGTTCGTCGGGCTTGCGGCGCAGATTGCAGGTTTACCGCTCGCCGCCGCCCTTACTATCGTGCTGTTCGATCTGGCGCCTGAATACGCGCTGGGTCTGATGATCATCGCCAGCAGTCCCGGTGGCGCCACCTCCAACTTATTCAGTTACCTGATGAAGGGCGACGTGGCGCTTTCGGTCTCCCTTACTGCATTGTCCAGTGTACTGTGCATCTTCACTGTGCCGCTGATACTCAGCTACGCCAGCGGGCTGTTGCTGGCTGACAGCCGTATCGTCCGGCTTCCACCTGAAAAGATTTTTCTGCCGCTGTTGTTGCTGGTGCTGCTGCCGTTGCTCGTAGGCATGATCGCACGGCGACAATTTCCTGCCTGGGCGATAAAGATGCACCGCCCTACCTCGTTGTTCTCGGTGCTCATCCTGGTTTCGAGCATCGCTTACCTGCTTTACCTGGAGCATGAACGGTTTTTTGCCTATGCCGCAGACCTGGGGGGAGTGATCAGTTTCTTCTTTCTGCTGGCGGCATCCCTAGGATACACGGTTTCCAGAATAGCCAAGCTCCGCGGCAGGCAGACCAGGACCATTTTGATCGAAGTGGGCGTGCAGAACGGCATGCAGGCGATAGTGATCGCAACCAGTCCGTTGATTTTCAACAACCCGGTGCTGGCGATACCCGCGGCGATCTACAGCATCCTGATGTACTTTTTTGTGTTCGCGCTTTACCTGGGCTTATGGCTGACGGCCCGGGACAATTAAGGTTAAATGGCCGCTTAGGGAATGCTTTTGAGTTCACCGGCATCCAAGATGCGAAGATACGCTGTCCATTGATGTTAGGTGAACAGTGGGTTAGATATGCTTGTCGATGCCATGCGCCCGCAGACCCCAGGCAAAGAGAGATTCGACCCGCTGGTTGGTCTTGCGAAGCCGGCTGATGAGTTCGCCGTAGAATTCCCGTAATGTCTTGAGGCCCAGCGCCGGGTGACGATCCATCCATTGGTTCAGGCGATTGGCCTTGATCTCGATGAGCTGGCCCTGATTCAACCCCTCCACCGTGGCACTGCGGGGTTCTTGGTCGAACAGGCACAACTCGCCGAACACGTCCCCCGGCCCCAGATCACAGATACCGGGGTGCATTGTGCGCGCGTCATCGATTTCCACCTGACCGGTCACCCGCAGGTCACCGGTCACCACCAGATAAAGGTGTCCGTCCTGCTCCCCCTCGCGCACAATAATCTCCTGCGCTTCAAAGTTGCGCATACGCCAGGCTGACCCCTCAGGGAAATCCTCACTTTCCAGTATCTTCTGCAGGGCTGAAATCATCTTTTTCCTGTACCCCAGTGGACATAGATCGGCATTCACCCGCTTCGCAAAGCAGGCCCCAGAGGGTTTAGCGGCGGGCCCTGGTTAACTTTGAGTGTATGGTGCGGGGTGAATTGGCAGTTATACGGTTGCGGGAGGCTAATAGAGCCGTCGCCAGACAGTCTTGCAAGGGAATTGATGCAATGTAGGCTGGTGAATACCGCCCACAGACTCCCCGGGGCCTTTTCATCCCGGGGAGTGTTGGCATTGCAATCAGTTAACCGGTTGCGGCCAGGGTGGCGGGACAAAATTGTTATCAAAGCCCGGGGCGTTGAAAAAGCTCACGTCCGGTTTCGTGCCCGTATCCAGCCAGCTGTTCATGGCGTCGACGGTGTTACTCCACTGTTGCGCCGTGAAGTTGCAGTGGCCGGACGCTTCTGTGAACACCTGCACGAGGTTAGCGGCTTCGCGCCGCGCAATTGCACGGTCTTTCAGCACCGTTTCGTTCGCCGGTATCGCTAGCCCGTCAAGCTTGCCGTGCATCGTCAACGTCTTGTGCCGCAGCTTGCCGGTGGTTTCGTAGTAGCGCTTTACGTAAGCTCGCGCGCCTGGATCGGCCGTGTACTTCGGGCGCTGGTTCATGGCGTCAAGCAACACATTTGCATCCAGTGCGCCACCGCTGAGCGCGGCGAGATATGCCTTGGCCGGCGTCGGTAAGGAATAGGTGTGATCGAGGTTTTGCGCTATCCTGCCGTTGGCTTTGGCAGCGCTTTCCAGATCGCCTCGGACCTCGGTCATGAACAGTAGCGAAATGAATAACCAGTTAAACTGCCCACTGCCGGCCTCAGCCAGGCCCGATGGTAGGCCGGGAGGCAACGGATCAGGCAGAACACCCGGCGGATAGAATTCTTGTTCCGGCATACCCGACACCAGTCGGACGAACTCGAACAAGGGGAAATTAGCCGGATTCTGCAGCAAGGTGACAACCACTGGCACGACATCGTCGACGAAGCTGATCGTCTCCGGGATATTACCGCCACCGACATCGCCCCAGGCTGCCGGCCAACCGCCTTGCGACTGGAAAGCCGTGTCAAAGGCCAGGGCGAAGATCAGACCGAAATCCCAGCTCAACGGCGCACCTGCGCCGATGGTGCAGCCCTCGATAAACCCGTCGTAGAGTCTTGACACATTCTTCTCATCAAGTTTAAAACCGATGCCACTGCCTTGGGAGCGGCCCCAGTGGATCGTCCGCTTCGGTAAATGGCCGCGGGTGTCTCTGAGTAACTGCCTTGCCTCCAATGTCAGCGCAATACTGTCTCGATAGCCATCCTCGATCACCCACGCAAGCTTACCTTCTGTGATGAAACGTGGATCCGGTTTGTAGTCAGATGAGGCCAATGCATAGCCGCGATCGAGTAATTCATCTCGCAGCGCGTCGTGTTGCTCATAATTTCCCGTCGGAAACGCTTTGTTGGGGACGTTTGCGAGTGGATTGGTGGAGAGGATCGGCAGGCCGGAGGCGTCGAAGATTGGCGTGCCGTCCGGCTGTACCAGCACGGATGAGCCGGTACCACGCGAATACACCATCAAGGTCCCGTCCCAGTTGTCCGGTACGAGAATGCGAAACGGCGCGTTCCGCCCGGTTAATTCCCCGGTGATCCCCAGGTATTCGGTAAAACCTTCGCCAACGTTAACCGCGAGGACGAGGGCGTGGCTCATACTGCTGATCGTAAGCAGAATAAGCCCACTCAGTGCCCTGAGCAATCCCTTATCATGTTTCATTCGTGTCATTATTGATCCTTTCGTTAATTAATAAATAGCAACTACTGCGGCTATCGGCCGGGCCGTATGCTAGCAGGTTGGGGGTGCGCGGCAAAAGCCTATTTGTACGCACTAGGTGAGCGTCGGCGAGACCAGTTGAACCTACATTTTGTAAAGGACAGTCCACAGCGGAACTGTATCCCATTGCGGTCAAGCAACAATCTGATAGACTCGGCACGAATTTTTCGCGGGTAGGAGTGATCGCATCGATGGGAACCGCTCGACAAGATTATTGTTACCAGCAGATTCATATTGATGCAGCACGCAATGCCACAGACGATTTCAATCCGTTTCATGACCCGAAGAAGTGGAACAGAATTCACGGCAATCCATTCGGAATGCCGATTGTGCTGGGTTTCCAGATTGAAGCATTGATTGAGTCCCTGGTCGCGTTATTGCGTGAGCAGACCGGTGAGCAGGCACTGATAGGCCAGCATCAGCTGCATTTTTCCAACTTCCAGTTTACCTTCGCCGATGTGCTGCGGCCTGGTGAACCTTTCCATGTCGAGATAAGAAAAACGGTTAACCGGATCAATGAATCGGGGCAGCTCGTCAATCGTATTGCGGTAAAGAAACAGGGCGGGCTGGTCCTGCTGGGCTTCCAGCGTGAATCGAGGGCCCCCTTATGTATGCCTGAGGCTGATTTCTCCCGACTCGGGAATCTCGAGATGGCCGAAGACAGAAGCTGGATCGCGCAACCCCCCTACTTTCTGAAGCGAAAATTCATGAATACGGGCCATGGAAAAAACTTTCTCGCCGGCTCGCTGGTTGACCAGCACTATTACTTTGATGAAATGGAAGAACGGGTACAGTTTCCGGCCATGTTCCCGGTTGCCTTGCTGTCCTGTGCCCTGCTGGAAAAAGCCAGACAGGACAACTATGCCTTTGAGACCAACCCGGTGGTGTTTACCAATCACCTTGTTTCCGTGGACCGGAGACTGTTGCAGACACTGAAAAGTAATGACCGTTTGCATCTGCTGGTGAAAAATACGGAGACAGTGCCCGCAGGCAAGGGACTCGGTAAGAAGACATTTCCCCAGCAGTTGCATCGCTGTTTTGGCCTGCTGAGTGGAAATCGAATTCTGTTTCGTGCCGAAGTGGTCATGGCGCCGTTGCAGGCAATGCTGCAGGATGCCGCCCGGACATGAAGATAACGGGCATGATGTTTTGATCCATCACTGGATGTAGGATACAAAGCCGAATACCGAGGCGCAGACGCACCCATGTCATGCTTGTAGTGGCAGTTGCGACTATCAATGCTTGTTCGCGGCTGGAGGCCATTATGCCCGAAGCGGGTGCTCCTGTGACCATACGCTGAGTTTCAATGCATGGTCAGGGGTTATTATATGCTGCATTAATTGAACATTGAATTCGGAGGGAGACGAATGAAAAAGCAAATTGCCGTGCTGCTGTGCTGTTCCCTGGCAACCCCAGTGCCTACCGCGCTGGCATCGAACCCCGTTTCCATGAATCCCCGAATTGAAGTCGGCTATCAGGATTATGAACTGGAGACCAAAGCACAAATATTCGGAACCAAAGCCAAGGATAAGTACCAGATAAACCCTGCCATTATACGCTTGGGCCTGACGGCGGCTTGGAATAGAGTCTACCTGGATGGTTACTATCAGACCACGAATAACGACAGCGACACTGTTGACTTTGCTGAGTTCAACTATAGTGAAATAATCGATGGAGATCGCTCTGAATACACGGCCTCACTGGGATACACTGTATTCGACCCGTTTGCGATATTTCTTGGCTACAGACATGCCAAAGCGAAGGGTTCGGGTACCCTGGGTGCGGACTACGACTTTAAAAGTGATGCTTTCTTTGTTGGCAGCACGTATTCATGGCAGGTATCTGACACCGGTGTGCTGTCCTTTAACATAGCGTATGCAGATGTGTACGATGCAGACCAAAATCTGGATAGTTCACTTGTTACTGTTGATTTGTCCGGTGACGGCAACGGATTAAAGACCGGTGTTTCGTGGAGAGGTGCTCTCAGCGATAAATTGAGTTTCTCGTTAGCCGCGGATTGGTATAAGTATGATTACGATCTGGACAGTACGACAAACACAAGCCAGAGCGCGGACGTGGAGGAAACAGAAATCACCTACAGGATTGGATTGGTATACGCGTTCTAGCGGCGGCGCGGGTTGGTTCTGTTCCCTGAGACTGTTCTTGAACCGCTTCACTCAAAATGTCCCGAAGACTCTGAGCTTTTTCTTCTTTTTGGGTTGTCGTAGCGCCTCGATTTCCGCGTAGACATGTTTGCGCAGGGAGAGCAGGCCCCGGTGCTGGGGCTGCGCCCGCAGCCCGCGTTCGATCTCCGCCAGGCTTTGAGTCCAGTTTTCTGCCTCGCTGTAGTCGCGTGCAGCGGCTTCACAATGGTCAGCGATCTGTACGAGACCCCGTGTAGCACCACGATTCTCCGAGTCTAAATTTAAGACATGCCGATAAAGTTCCAGCGCATTGTCGCCATGCGGCTCAGCAAAGCGTCCCGCTTGCATGTGCTCCCGCGCCTCGCCCAGCAGGCGGTTGATCTGCTGTGTCAACGCCGCCCTCCGTCCCGCTTCCGCCTGATCTGCTTTAACGCGTTCGCGTAAGCTCAGCAGCGCGGGGTGATCCGCTTGGGCCCGTAGACCTCGTTCAATGGTCGCCAGGCTTGCCGTCCAATCCTGTGCGGCCCTGAGCGATTCCGCCTCACGCAGCAAGGTGTCGAAGTCGTGCTCGTACGCCTGTTTCTGCCCGGCCTGCACTTCGTCCCGCAGCGCTAACAGGCCGCGATGGTCAGGGTCCAGGGCAAGACCCCTCTCGATCCCTGTGGAGGCTTGCGCGACGTCACCCTTACGCCAGTTCGCTCTGGCCAGCTCCTGGTACGCATCGGCGATCTTCTTCAACCCCGCTGTGGCCTCCGGATGTCCCGGTTTCAGTTCCAGAACCCGTTGTAAGCTTTGGTAGGCATTATCGCCTGTTGGTCGCGTGAGGCGCAGCGCTTGCCGCTGAGCCTCAGCTTTTGCCAGGAGAGCCGCTATTTCCTCCTCGCGTTGGCTTTCATCCGCCTGCAAGCTGTGTATCTGTGACTGCAGGGCGAGGAGCTCAGGATCTTCAGGCCGTGCCTGCAGGCCGTGGGCGACCGCAGTCAGGCCTTGTGTCCACGCTTGCGCCTGACGATAACGTTGCGCCTTGGCCGTATAGTGGCGCGCAATCTGTGTCAGTCCCGCTGTGGCATCGGCATTGCCTGAATCCAGGTCCAGTACCTGCCGATAGTGCGTGAGTGCGCTGCTCCCTTGCGGCTCGGTGAGCTGGCCGGCCTTGACACGTGCTTGCGCCTCGTCGAGTAACTGAGCGATCTGCTGCGCGCGCGCCGCTTGCGTCGACTTGTGCGTTGGGAGCGCAGCGATCTCGCTCTGCCTGTCATCGGGTGTCTGTCCTGCCTGCCCGCCGGGTGTGGGTCCCTCGGATGGTCTGTAGAGGAAACCAATGGCACCCAGCACCAGCGCCCCCAGCCCCAGACCTCCCCACAGCGCCGGTCGTGTCATCGGCCGCTGTGTCTTTTCTGTGCAAGCGACTTCCTGCAGAAATTCCCGGACATTGGGTGTTCGGGCCTCGCGATCCAAGGCAAGGCCTTGTTTCAGCGCCTGCCACCGTCGCTTTGAAAGCTTCTTGATGCGGTTGGGTTGCAGGCCCGATTCGCGCGCTTTGTTGGCCGGACATTTGCCGAAGGGATGATGTCCGCTCAGCAACTCATAGGCCACACAGGACAGCGCGTAGATGTCGTCGCGGGGATCGGGCTGACTCTCTGGCTCGAACATCTCCGGGCTGGCGTAGCTCGGGGTAAGGGCGCCCAACGACTGCGGATCGAACACCGTCGTGGTTGTCTGCTGCTCCCCCGGCCTGTCCAGCGCGCGGGCAATACCCAGGTCCAGCAGCTTGACCTCGCCATCGGGGGTCAGGAATACATTACTGGGCTTGAGGTCGGCATGCACGATGCCCTTTTTATGCGCGTAAGCCAGTCCTTCTCCTATGGCGGCGATTATTGGCATCGTTTCATGCGTGGGAAAGCCGTCCGCTGGGGTGCGTTTGAGCAGTTCGCTTAATGGCTCGCCCTCCAGCAGCTCCATGGTCAGGTAGACGGTGTCGCCGTCGCGGTCGAAGTCGTACACGGTGACGATATTGGGATGCGCAAGCTTCTGTGCCTTTTTGGCTTCGCGTTCCAGGGCAACGAATGCACCGGCGTGTCGTGCCGCAAAATCTTCGCTGATCACCTTGACCGCCACAAAGGGGTCGCGGTCGCGCGCTTCCTCCTTGCGCAGATCCCGCGCTTTGTAGATCACTGCCATGCCGCCGCGGGCGATGATCTTATCGAGAACAAAACGACCGTTGAGCATCCGGCCCACGCCCTCGGCTGGATGGGGTCTGGATACCGAGATGCGCAGCGTAGCGTCGTTATCCACCTCGGACGGTTCCACGGCATCATTGTCCTGCTGTGACGAGGTGACCGAAGACGCAGCACGGGGGATAAGGTAATGCTGCCGTAGTTCCTGGTAGAGTCCGGCGGGTAATTTGCCCGCATCGTTAAAATCGTCTAGCGTTTGCAGCGCCGCACGGGCGCTCTCTCGACTATCCGCCAGAACACTGTTCAGCTCGGGGAGGCTCAGCCTGCCGGACAGGTAGTCAGTTAGCGTGTCCCTGAGGTTTGCCAATTTGAGGATTCCCGGATCCAATGGGCCGGCCAATGCCATTCTGCCTTCCAGACACCCTGTGAACACATTCACTTAATGCAGCATTGTTTGGTGCCACGTTCACTCCTAATTGTGAGTGAAACAGTGAGCACAAGGCATTGTATTTTAAAAAAATAACTTGTATCTATCTATTAGTCTAGCAAACTTTTTCCTCGCTGTTCGTTACGGCCCGGGGGTGTACCCGGATTAGCGGTCTGTCAGATTGTATAGCGAAAAAAATAAAGCAATGACGGCTGGTACGATTGGGCTACCAGCGAGAATGATACCCGATGCAATTTTCTCTGAACTCGGGAATCTGGATTCGGCCGACGGAAGCTACTGCATACACTGAAAAGCAATGACCGCCTGAAGCTGCTGGAGACGAATCCCGAGACTGAGCCGATGGGTAAGAAGGGTTTGCCTCAGCAGCTGCACCAAGGGCCAAAAGCTCAGCACTTTATCAACAGGCCGAACGTAAGACTGCAACCGATCCTTCCCGCCACACCATTCACTTGGCATACGGGCGGCGTCCATGTTAAGAGGTTCCTTAGTAGTTAAGATCAGACAATGGTAGGATGCGACATGGTTTGATTCTGCCTTTTTGAATCATAAGCTCTGGCAAATCCGATGTAACGACAACGCAGCGAATAAGGTCGTTATATCTCAGTTCAAATGGTCTGGCAGTGGAATTGTTTTTTTGGTGAGGTACAAGTGCGAACGGAATTGGCTGGATTTCTGGTTGAAGCAGGGCATCGGGCACCATCGGCAGACAATAATCAGCCCTGGCATTTCCAGGTTGAGCGCGACAGGTTAACCCTTCGATACGACCAGACGCGCTGCGGGACCCAGGGTTTTGGTCCCAATGCTCACGCCACTCTGCTCGCCATGGGGGCCGTGATTGAAAACGTGCTTCAAGCGGCAGAAGCGGCCCGGTGTGAAATAGCCTGGGATATGGCGGCCGGTGATTTTGCCGAGTCTCACTATTTCCAGGCACAGTTTGATCCGGCCGCGGTAATTCCAATCGAAGCGCGACAGCACCCGATCTTTTCCCGGCATACGAATCGGGCTCCCTTTAGGCGGGAGCCGCTTGCCGACGAGCTGCAAGCGCGAATCAGCTCCATGACCGAGTCCTCGGCTCAGGTCAAGTTGCTCACGAAACCTGCAGAGATTCGCCAGATGGCCCGCATTACCGAGTTGGCGTCTCGTGCCAGATTCCAGACACGAGAGATCCATGAGTGGCTTGGTGAGGCGTTACGTTTTACACAAACAGACGCGGAGCGCGGGGACGGCCTCGATGTGGCGACACTCGAGCTCCCGCCAGGGGGGGGACTGTTGCTGCAGATCACCAAAGACTGGCAGAGAATGGCGTCATTGAACAAACTCGGCGCCTACAAGCTGTTCGCCGCCATCGAGGCCGCAGCCATCAGGAAGGCGCCGGCTATGCTGGTGATAACCGGAGCAGAGGGTGCCACCGAGGCGCTGGCAGCCGGTCGGCTGATGGAGCGCGTCTGGTTGGCACTTGAGGGGAAGGGCGTCGCTGTCCAACCCTATTATGTGGTTCCCGACCAGTTACAGCGCTCACGGCTTGGCAGCGTGCCGCACCATCTGACGGCCATCGTGAACCATGTGTCTGAATCAGTGGCAGAGCTGCTGGGTGCCGACGACAGTCTGCCCCATATGATCTTGCGGGTGGGCTATCCGAAGCGGGACGTGATCAGGTCGCTGCGCTTACCGCTGGAATCTGTTTGTAGCGAGATAAAATAATGACCTGTTGACTCTGTGGAGGGGGCGTTCTACCAAGCTCTCTCTGGATTATGCATAACAGCATCAGTTACCATGCGCATGAATCACTTATGGAACAACAGCAAGCGTCTGGCATAAGTCACGACACCGCTGGGCCTGTACCCCAGGCAGAAAAGGAGCCCTTAAGACATGTCACACACTACGGCAAATGAAATTGATCTGGAACACCTCGTCCTTATCGCGGGCGGACACACGGCATTCAGCCTGCTCTGGACGGGTGTCGAACTGGGACTCTATTCACTGCTGTCGAATGAACCCGGCCTGACACTCCCCGCCGTCGCCGAGCGCCTGAACCTGGAACACCAGCCGACCCGGATCCTGCTGACCGGGCTGACCGCGTTGCGTATCCTGCGCAAAGAAGACGACCGCTACTTCAATGCCAAGCTGACCGATCAACTGCTGGTCCCTGAACGTCCCGGCAGCGCCGCACCCATCCTCGGTTGGCAGGCGCACATTGTCTATCCGGGGTTGATGGATTTCGCGCAGTCGCTGAAAGAGAACCGCAACGCAGGGCTGCAGCACTTCCCCGGTCCGGGTAACACTTTGTACGAACGTCTTACCGCCCACCCGCACCTGGAGAAGATATTCCAGGACGCGATGAGCGCACTGTCAGCTCAGGCCAACGCCTATTTACTCGAGGGTGTGGATTTCAGTCGCCTTAACCATGCCCTGGATGTCGGTGGCGGCGATGCTTCGAATGCGCTCGCCCTGGCCAGGAAATTCCCTGAGCTGCGAGTTACCGTTTTTGACTCGCCATCGGTTTGTGAAATCGCCAGGCAAAACATCTCCGCTGCCGGTCTGCAGGACCGCGTTTCGACCTGCGCCGGCGACATGTTCAGCGATCCCTACCCCGAGGGTGTGGACGCCATCCTGTTCTCGCACATTTTCACGATCTGGTCACTGGACAAGGACCTGGCGCTGCTCAAGAAGTCCTATGACACCTTACCGGACGGTGGGTCCGTGCTGATTTTTGGCATGATGGGCGCCGACGACGATACCGGGCCGCTCAGCACGGCGCTGGGTTCCCCTTACTTCCTTGCTATTGCCACCGGCGAGGGCATGCTCTATTCCTGGGCCGACTATGAAGAGAAGATGCACCAGGCAGGCTTCGCATCCGTGGCGCGCGTGGACAATCTACCGCTCAATCACGGCGTGATCATCGGGTCCAAGTAGGAGCAGCAGCCATGTCGGAATTTGACTATGCTACGGCCTTTGCGCGCAATATCGGCTTTCTCAGCGAGGCCGAACAAGCGCGGCTGCGGGGCTGCCGCGTTGCCATCGCCGGACTCGGCGGCACCGGCGGCGCCCAGGTCCACGCGCTGGCCAGAATGGGGATCGGTGCCTTCAACCTGGCCGATCCTGATACCTTTGAATTGGTCAATTTCAACCGCCAGCTGGGAGCCACGATGGAAACCATCGGCCGCCCCAAGGCCGACGTCTGTGAGGAGATCGTCCACAGCATCAACCCGGAAGCCGACGTACGCTTGTTTCCCGCCGGCATAGCTGCGGACAACATCGACCAGTTTCTGACCGACGTCGACCTGGTTGTCGATTCGCTCGACTTCTACTGCTTCGAAGCGCGTTTTCTGCTCTACGCCAACGCCCGAGAACGGGGGCTGTGGGTATTGACCGCGCCGCCGCTGGGATTCGGGTTTACGCTGCTGGGCTTCGACCCCAAGGGCATGCGCTTCGAAGACTACTTCGGCTTTCGCAAAGACATGCCGGAGCGGGAACTGGTCATATCACTCATTGCCGGCATTGCCCCGAAGCCGTTCCTCATGCGCTACCTCAGTCTTGGTGACACCGCAATGAAGCAGCGGCGCATGCCTTCAGTCGGTGCGGCGCCATTGATGATTGCTGGCGTCATCGCAACCGAGGTCGTCAATCTGATCACCGGGAAGACGCCACCGCTCGCGGTACCCAGTGTCATCCAGTATGACGCGCTGCTGCGCAAATACCGACGCCGGACCTATCCCATGGGCATGCGCGGTCCGCTCCAGCTGCTGAAAAAGGCCATTCTGAGAAAAAAACTGCCGCTGTAAAGGTGCCTTAATGTATCAAGGCTTCATGTTGTCAGCCTTTAGCACGGGAAATCAGTGACAAAATACTTTACATTTCTACTGAGGGGGTGGTCTACCGGTGATCAAAGCGACTCCGTTAGGCGGCGCCAGGCAGTTCCTGTGCTCCTTCGGGAGCTCATATGAGCGAGACCTGGGTTAATTAAGTGTGCCAAATCCCGCGGTCGGGTTCTGGGCAAGTTACCCTCTTGTTGATGGGTGGCGTCCACATTTTTTACATTATTGCTGCAAGGTGCCAGAACCAGCCAGTAGTAGATGAATAAATATAGAATAAAAACATAATGTTGAGTTGTTTTTTCGGGATTTGGCGCGCTCTGTGCATGATTAAGGTCGAGCAGGTGCCGCAAGCATCTGTCATCGAAACTTAATGAACTCGGAGCGGATTTTAAGGAGATATAATGATGAAGAAACAAAAGCTAAGCCTTGCGGCACTGGGTCTGAGTGCTGTACTGGCGGCTGGACCGGCCGCGGCGGCCATCAGCTGGAACCCTAATGGGATTGTCACCACATTCCAGGACAACGACATCGACGCCATTTTCGATAGTAATTTGAATCCAAAACCGGGTGGACTCATTCAGGAAAACGACGTACTGGTGAGCGTATTCGAAATAGATGGTGCAGGCGGTGACCCCATCTTACCCGACGAGCTGACCGGCATCTTGGGGTTGCAGGTCGCCCAAATAATCCCTAATCCCGTAGTACCTGGTTTACCTGAGACTGCCACCATTCTGTTCCAAGCCTATACCGGGGGCTTGGACGCTCTCATCGGTCTGGGAACCAGCGGTAAGACAGTGGCCGGCGGTGGCGCTGGCGGTGGCGCAGTAGCTGCCATGTGGTTAGATCCAACCCCCAACCTCGATATTGCTGCTGACAACCTTCCCATCCCGCCCGGAACCTTCAGCTGTAGCACTCTGAGCGATTGTATCGACCAGGCCGTCGATGGGGGCGATTTCGCGGGGAACGACAATCCTTGGCAAGTCGACGGCTTTGCTGGCGACGGTGACGAGCTATGGATTTCCACCGGTGCCGCGTTAGATACCAGTGTCGTGCTGCTAACACTTCCGGCAAGTGAGCTTGGCGCGGTCAACGGTGCCATGAGCATCCTCGACAACGGGACGGGTCAAAATTTAGGACAGGTCTCTTGCGTACCGTTTTGCGGGCCAGGAGCAGGAGCTGATGGCCTTATTGATGTGAGTATCGGCGGCAGCATCAAAGGTGGACTCGGTCTTCCGCCATCTCTTATAGACGATGGGGTTGTGGCCACCAGTGACTTTGATTTTAGCAAGGTTGCCGTAGGCGTACCAGAGCCGAGCACTCTGGCCTTGCTGGCGGCTGGTTTTCTGAGCATCGGCGTTGCTCAGCAGCGTCGGCGCCGTAAGGCCGGCGGCGCATAATCTACCTGAGCTTTGTTACCTAACGCAATTAGCCCCCTACCTACGGTGGGGGGCTTTTGTTGTAAAGTCACACACATAGATAAAAAACAACTGATCAAGTCAACACGGCTCCTAATCCGCACTCGATATTCAAGATCACCTGGTCCAGACAGATTGGACTGTGCGGCTCATTCTTATCGATGTAACCAGGGTCAATGGCCCGAAGCCATATCATTTCTGCAAGGCGTTGTCGCTGAAAGGAACCTGCGGCATTATTGCTACCGATCACGATAGTCTTTGCAGTTGGTGGAGGCGCCAAGCGTGATTTTACATACTTATGTTTAGCAACAATGGGATTCTGGCCGGTTAAACTTACAAATTAGATATTCGTAGTTGGCGGGGAGGATGGGGCATTGCTTATTAACAAGACTTTCAAAATATTTCTAGGTATTTGCGTCATTTGCCTGCCGGTGGCCTGCAGTGGCAACCTCACGGACGCGCAATACGTGGAGAGAGCCCTGGCCTATCTGGAGCAGGGTGAGCTGAGAGCGGCCAGTATCGAACTGAAGAATGCCTTGCAGAAGAACCCGCAGAATGCCCAGGCCAGGACCCTGCTGGGTCAAGCACAGCTCGAAGTTGGCAACGCCGCGGACGCCGAAAAGGAGCTGCGGCGGGCCAGCGAGCTCGGTGTTGCCGACGGCGCGGTGTACCCCCTGTTGGCTCGGGCACTGCTGGCACAGGGTAAGCTGGAGGAGCTACAGGCGTTACCGCTGGAGAACCTGACGGCCAAGGAGCAGAAGGCCCAAGTGCTGGCTGCCCAGGGTCTTGGCAAACTGGCGCAGGCGGAAGTGGAAGCGGCCGCCGAGCCGATCGACCAGGCCGCATCACTGGACCCTCAATCGGCTTATGTGGGGGTGGCCAAGGCGCGCCTGCTGGCAGCCCAACGGGAGTATGCGCCCGCGCGCAAGGAACTGGACGGTGTATTGGAGCGGGACGCCGATTACGCCCCGGCCTGGAGCCTGCTGGGCGATCTGGAGACGGTGCAGGGCAATCTGGCGCCGGCCGAGGCGGCCTATACCAAAGCGATCGAAAACCGCACAGGTAACCTTGACGATCTGCTGAAACGGGCCGCGATACGCATCGAGCAGAAGAACTATGCGGAGGCCCAGCAGGATATCGATGCCCTGAAAAAGCAGGCTCCGCAAGATGCGGGCGTCAATTTTACGCAGGGCCTGATTCATTTCAACAACAACCGCTTTGCAGAGGCGAAGGAAGCCTTTGAGCTGACGTTGCGGGCGAATGATCACCACCTGCAGGCGCTGTTTTATCTGAGCCAGACCCATCTGCGCCTGGGTAACCGCGAGCAGGCCGAAGACTATGGCAGACAGTTTCTCGCGGCGGTCCCGGGTTCCATTCCCGGCCGCAAGCTCGTGGCCAGCATAGATCTCGGAAACCGGGAGTATGCGGCGGCAGAGGAATTGATGCGGCCGGTTGTGGCCTTCAGGGAAGACGACGTGGAGGCCGTGAATCTGCTGGCCACTGCGTTGTTGAAACAAGACAAGACGGATGAGGCGGTTGAGTTGCTGGAAAAAGCGGTCAGCCTGCAGCCGGATTCCGCCGTGGCTCAATTGCGGCTGGGCGCAGGCCTGCTGGCCGGTGGGAGGGATGATGCGGGGGTTGGGCATCTGGAAAAAGCCCTCGAGATGGATCCCCAGCTGCAGCAGGCGGATGTGCTGCTCATTCAGTACTACCTGGACCGGAAGGATTTTGACAAAGCGCTGGCGGCGGCGGAGGCCTACCGGGATCGCCATCCGGACAGTGCCGCGCCCTACAACCTGATCGGGCGCGTACAGCTTGTTGCCGGGCAAGAGACGGATGCCACGAAGGCCTTTATCCGCGCCCGCGAGATGGCACCGGGTGATCCGCAGGCCAGTCACAGCCTGGCAGCCCTGGCGGTCAAGAAAGAGGCGTACCAGGAAGCCCGTGGCTATTACCAGGATGTGCTGGAGCACCACGACAACGACCTCTCGACTTTGTTGAAACTGGCTGTGCTCGATGAAGTGGAGAAAAACGAACAGCTGATGTTGGCGCACCTCCAGCAGGCGGCGACGGTCCACCCAAAGGCGGTGCAGCCGAAGGTGTTTTTGGCCCGCTACTATCTGAGTCAGGGTGAACCAGCGAAGGTGCCGTCGCTCATGCTTGAACTGAGCAAAAAGCAAAGGCAAAGCCCGGCTGTGCTCGAAGTGATGGCGCTGGCCCAGTTGGCACAGCAGCAGTATCCCGAGGCCAAGTACGGTCTGCAACAGTTGGTCAAGCAACGCCCTGATTTCGCTCAGGCCCATTTTCTGCTGGCCCAGGCCTATGCCGGTCTGGGAGAGCGCGCCGGCATGAGGCGGGAACTGGAGAGAACGGTTGAGTTAGCGCCCAAGGACGCTGTTGCCCGTCTGGCGCTGGCCCGGATGCTGTTGCTTGAGGGCGAAAAGGAAAAGGTCAGCGAGCAGCTGGCGGTGCTCAACGAGCTTTCTCCCGATAATCCTGATGTGTTGCGGCTGAAAGCCTCGCTGGCGCGGGCTCGGGGGGACCAGGAAACGGCGTCGTCGCTGCTGGAGGATGTATTTGAGACATCGCCCAGTACCGCCAGCATGCTCTCGGTTGCCCGACAGAAATGGGCCATGGGGGAACAGGCAGCGGCACTGGAACTGCAGGAGGAGTGGGCGGAGGTGCACCCGGATGATGTGGCTGCAACGCTGGCATTGGCCGGTGCCTACAGCCAGCAGGATGAGGTTGAACCGGCTATTGCTGAGTATCAGCGGGTACTGGAGAAAGACAAGCAGAATGTTGCTGCGCTCAACGGGCTCGCCTGGCACCTGCGCGATCAGCAGCCTGCGAAAGCCCTCGAATATGCTGAACGTGCGGCCGAACTGGAGCCGGATTCCGCTTTGGTCATGGATACCCTGGCGGTGGTCCAGTTGAAAAACGGTCAAGTTGAGCGCGCAAAACGCAGCATCGAGCGGGTCTATCAAAATAAGCCGAACGAACCCGCTGTGCGCTACCACCGCGCCATGATTGATGCGGCGGCCGGGGATAAGTCAGCCGCGATCGAGGCGTTGCAGGCCCTGCTCGGTGAGGGTGGCGATTTTGCCGAGAAGGCCGAGGCGCAGCAGCTGTTGGCCGAACTGCAGGCGGGTGGTTGATTGCGGGAACCGTGCCCGGCATCTTGATGTGTTGGCGGTTTGTTGATATTGCCCGAACGCGGTATTTACCCGCTCCGAGAACCGACAGGGGGGGGGTATACGATTAAGATTTACCCCGGATTAGACGTATTATGTTCGAGTTTGACTTGATGTTTGCCAGTAAAATAAGAATCGAGGGCAGTAGAAGCAGGTCGAAAAAAAAGGCTGCCCAGAGTCCGATGCTGGTGAGCAGACCAAAATTGGCAGTCGGTTGAAACAGCGACAGCGTCAAAATCATAAATTGGGCGCTCAGAATAACGGTTGTGGTCATGACTGCCCGACCGGCTTGTCGGTAGGTTCGCGCTAACGCCTGCACCGGGCGTGCACCAGCCTTCATGCGCTTGCTATACCCATGGAAGACATGGATGGTGTCATCGACGGCGATACCCACGGCGACACTGGCCACCATGGCTGTGGCCATGTCCAGCCAGATGCCAGTGAAGCCCATGACGATGAAGATCAGCAAAATGGGCGAGATATTGGGGATCATGCAGAGCAGGGCATCGCCCAGCGAACGCCAGAGAATCAGCATCAGCAGGAAGATCAGGCCCAGCACGCCCCACAGACTGTACACCTGACCGCTGACCAGCAGCTCCTCCATGTCCGCGAACAGGCGGCTGTTGCCGGCGATTTCCCATTCGAGCCCGGTGGGCGTCTGTTCCCTGAGGTAGCCGCGAATCTTATCCATCAAGGCCTGGATTTCATTGGCCGGGTGGACGTTGATACTCAGGCTGATGTGCGATGTGCTGAATTCCTGATCCACATAGTCGAACAGGTCCTCACCGTCGTAGATGAACAGATACTGGCTCACCAGCTCCGGGTTGTCCGGAATACGCCGAAATGCTGGATCTTCGGCGTTGAAACCCCAGTGCATTTCCTCGATGAAATCGGCGGGTGAAACGGTCTTGTCGACCTCTGGCAGTTGCTCCACCCAGGTTTGAAACGATCGCATGAAGGCCAGGTGCTTGGGACGTTTCAAGCCATCCCGTTGCGCGGTTTCGAAGACAACATCGAGGGTGCCGGTACCCGACATTTTCGCCTCAAAGTGGTCGGTGTCTCTTCGCACCGGGTGCTCCGGCGCAAAGAACTCCTGCAGACTGGTTTCGACCTTAATCTGCCAGAGGGCGGGTAGCCCGGCGCCGAGCCCTGTCGCGGTAAGGACGACGATCCATACCGGGTGACGGATGCCGAGAGCAGACAAGCGCCGAACAAATACATCCATCCAGCGCAGGCCGGCTTTGCTGTGCGGCCAGGGTTTGGCATCCCAGCGGGCAAAAATCGGTGGCAGGATGATGATCACCACAAAATAGATAAACATGACGCCGGCTGCCGAGATCAGGCCAAACGTCCTGATAGCGGGGATGGGGCTGGTGGCCAGCGACGTGAGCCCCGCTGCTGTGGTCAAGGCGGTAAAAAGGGCGGGACGGTGAATTTCACCCAGCGCATACGCCACTCGTGCCGGTCCCGTGATGCCGCGCTGTGATGCATAGTGCAGTGCATTGTACAGGTGCACCAGGGCTGCCACTGTGAGTGCCGACAGCAGCGGCGGCACAATGCTCGATATCAGCGTGAACGGCTGTCCTGTGAGTACGAACAGGGCGACGGTTGAGCCGACAACGACGCCGATGGATATTCCGGTCAGGGTAACCGCCAGCCAGCGGCGGAACAGCCACCAGATCAGAGACAGCCCGATCAACACAGTCATGGGTATAAAGATCATATTGTCGCGCAGCATCGAGCGCAGCTCCTCGATATCCTGCGGGGTGTGTCCGGTACGGGCGGCGAGATAACCCTCCAGGCGCACTTCCTTCAGTGCAGACAGCACCTCTTGTTCCAGCTGCAGTCGCTGCACGCTGTTGTCCAGGGTCACCGGGACGATGATCATAGCGATGGCCGAACCGTCCTGGGCGACCAGGGCATCTCTTGAGAAGCGATCAGCGATGGCCTGTTGTTGTCGCTGTTTCGGTGTGGTGTTTTCCAGATCCCGGGTGTTGATGATGGGTTCGACCAGGAAGCCATCCTCGCTGCCCGAGATATGGTCCCGGGTCGTGAGTCCGAATACCTTGTCAACCAGGGGATGCGCTTCAACTTTCTGGGCGAGCTGGTGATAGGCGGTGAGGACGCCGTCTGAGAACAGGGCGACACCCTCGAACAGCAGGATGAAGACCTTGTCGTTCGGGAACTGTTCTCGCAAGGCATTGTCAATGATGACCGCGGGTTCATCGTCCGGGAAATAGACCTTGGGGTCGTTGTTGATGTTGAGGTCGAGCAGCAGGACGGGTGGCAGCAGGGTAAAAAGGGCTAGGAAAGCAAGGCTCAGGTAAAAGCGCCACGGCGTTTGCAAGAGTTTGGCCTTGAAGGTGGGCGTTTGCCGGGCGCGAAGGCATACTGCAATGCAATGTTCACCCTCGAAGAGTATGCCTCGTGAAGCTGCCTTGACACGAAGGTGACCGCCATCCTTGCCAAGCAAGGTGAGTTTGGCTGAGGGTGGTGATGGGGCATCGGGTGTTGTATCTGCGGCAAGCTTCAAGTGTTCGCGCAGGCGATCACGATCGGATTCAGTGGCCATAGCAAGGGCGGAGGTACCCTCGATATCGGAAAACTGCTGATAGCCCAGGAGCTTTAGAAAGGCGGGGTTGGCGTAAACGTACAGCCCCGCGCGCAGGATGGCGGTGGGGGTTGTTTTCTTGTCAAGGTGGTCGCGGCGGTCCTTGTCATTTCCCATGGTGTCATCCAGTGGCGATCCGGCTAAAACTGGGTGCGCACGCCCAGGGTCAGGAGGGCACTGTCCTCCCAGTAACCACCGATGGTCTCATCGTCGCCATCGAAGTAGTGCCATGCCGCATAAATCTCATGCGGCTCCCAGCCGATAAAGGTGATCTCGGGATTGATATAGATATCCCGTCTGTCCAGGCCAAAAAAGAACCTCGTGTCCATGCGCCAGCGGTTCTTGCCGAATTCGCCGTGGACCGTGCCGTTGAAGTTATAGGTGTTCTCGTTGTCCAGTACGCTGGGTGTGTCAATCATGTTGGTACCGACAATCTGCAGGTTCACACGGAACTCGCTGTCACCGGGAAAGAACTGAAAACCGGCGGCCCAGTTGGCGCTGTCGACTTTGTCAAAACGCAGGTCGGTGCGCGTGACCGGTGTATCGGAGATCCAGGCTGCCTCAAAGCGCCAGGTGCCATCCAGGGCCTCGAACCCCAGGTCACCGCCAACGACCCAGGCGCGTGGGTAGCGCGCCCTGAAGGTCGCGTCACTGCTGGAGGCGATGGCGGTAATCGGATCCGCCCCGCCGAGTAAGGCGCCGCGCACTTCGGGGTTCAGCTGCCAGTAGGGCAGTGACTGGCGGTTGCGTTGAACCGTGACGGCATAGTCGAAATGTGCGCCGGTGTTGCTCATGCGCACGCCGTAACCGCCAATGCCGCTCGGCGCATTCTCGGTGATGCTGCCATTCTTGACCAATGTTTCCACGAGCGGGGTTGTTTCAAATCCCAGTATGGCGCCCTGTGTGCGGTTGATGGTGTACCAGACACTGTCCTTGTCGGCCAGAAACGCCTTGCGAAAATCCGCCAGCAAGACCGCGTCTAGCTTAAAGCCCTGGTGGAAGCCCTCGAGGCGGAGGGCGGGCAGGGCGCGCCGGCGTTCAGCGAGTGGACCCAGGACGCCGCGGGCGGCATCGACGCGGCTCATGCGGTCCGTCGGTGGCACTTCGTCGATGCGCCCCCAGATGATTTTCTGCGTGCCGGCGGTCAGCCGGTACTGATCGCCGCGAAAACGCACAAAACTTTCACCATAATCCAGCGCCTTTTCGTCGACCTGGGGATCACCGCTTTGATAGTACCAGTCGAGACGGCCGCTGACTTGCGTTTCCCAGCGTGAAGTCGGCTTCCAGTTGGCGGAGAGAGCCACATGACCGTAATTGCTCGTATCTGCCGTCGCATCGGATTTGTAAAGATTGCCGTACTCAATCCGTAGCTGATCCAGACCGATGGAAAAATCGTCCTGACGGTAGCGCAGCCTGTCTGTCCAGCCGCCCGTGGGTTCCAGGCTGTCATCACCCGGTTGCGGGCCGGTCTCGGGTTCGGTGATGAAGAGTTCCTCGCCGTCTGAGGTCGCTTCGTCGATGATGAGGCTGTCATCGTCCGGCTGATCGCCGTCGTCGATGATCAGTGTGTCGTCATCGGGCAGAGAGTCGCCCGGGGACTCGCCAATGACGAGGGTTTCTGATGTATCGTCCATGGTCAGGTGATGATTGCCGGCAGGCGTGGCATCGATCAGGCCCGCCACGATCAGCTCTTCGGTGTCAGCGACTGAATCTGCGCGCCACACGTCTGCTGTCACTTCGTCCGTCAAACTCGGCGAATCGTCCGTCGCATGCGGTTCGGGATCGTCGGTGCCGTCCGGGTAATTGATGATCATCCCCGCCCACTGGTGTCCTGCGAGCTGACGCTGCGCAGACCGTGCAGATGTCGTATTGGCATAGGGTCCGATAATGACACGGGTCAACGTTACCGGTCTATCGACAACCGGAACCATGATGGCCTTGAAGCCCTGCTCGTTTATGCTGTCGGCAAGCCGGATGGCATTGGCCTGGTTGGCAAATGCGCCGACCTGAATACCGTATTCGGCGTGCGCGAGGCTATGAAACAGACACAGGACGGTGTACCCGAAGACGGTCATCAACCACCCGGTGCGGCAGCGCGCCGCCCCGCTTTGATCCCCGCATCTTCCTGATGGATAAGGCTTATCAGGCCTGGCGGCGTATTTACGCCTGATTACCGGCGGGATTATCCTGCCTGAGTGAGTCGTTGCCGGGGTGGGTGTATGATTCATGTCTGGTTCCTTGACCTCTTGCATGCTGTCCTTGTCAGATGCCGGTCAGTGCGTCATGGGCGATACTTTACTTCGTGGCTATTATCCGACAGTGCCTGCCGGCTGAACAGCTTGTCCGGTAACGATTGGTCATAGGCGATGGCTTTGGTCACCATCCGGGTCTGATGACCGCTCTTCAGGTCTGTGACTGTACTGTCGACCACCGTCCAGAAACCCTGAATTTTTTTTATTTTGCGGACCTTTAGCCGTTTTACCGGTTTGTCGCTGCCGGCTTTATAGTAATCAACCCGCAGCGGCAGCAACGTCTTTTCGTGGATCCAGCTTACTCGTTTGCTGTAGACAGAGTTGTCTGCGTCCACCGGCGTGCTCTCCAGAACGGTGGTGGCAACGCCATTGACTTTGTCTTTCCCCCGGATCCTGTGTTCATCCTGGTCCACCTCGCGGTCCTGTAAATCCTCATAATAGAGGTCCGAGCCGACAAAACGGCCGCCCTTGCGTGAGGCAGCAATGCGCCTTGCGCGGTCGAGTGCCGGTAGATATATCCATTGATTATTGTCCCTATCGGGGTAGTTGTAGGTCAGCAGCCCGGTATTTTTGATGTCAGCCGGTTCGGTAAAGCGCAGCAGTGCCCAGCTCTCGCCGTTGTCTCTGTCGAGTTGATAGGTATACAGTTTGCGGTATCGGGGTTTGTGACCCTTTTCACTCAGTATCATATAAGAGCGTGATGCCGCGTCGTTGCCGTCCGGGCGGTCGTATACCCGGGTGGCCAGGGCGATAGCTGCTTCATCTGCCTGAGTCGTGCCAGGCAGCCATAGCATCACACCCAGCACCGGTATTAACAGGTATGAAATCAAAGTGTTGGGCACTGGATAGGGGTTCCTCGCGTTGAAGCGGCTGCCATTCTAGCACCAATGCGTGCTGCTCAGAAACGATGCTGTCATTCTGAGGGGACAGTCGTCATTAAGCGTGTTTCTGGTTTTTTCCGAAGAACTGTGAACCAGGTTTGGTTTTTACCCTCGGCCTGGTCTCGATTCTTGCGAATGACTGCCGATACGAAGTTACGTATGGGGTTATTGCGATGAGTGATTTATGTGAATTATTCGGCCGGTACTTTGATGTCATCACAGATGATACGTCCTGGGTCGCGGACGAGGCCTTCAAGCTGCGATATCAGGTTTACTGTATAGAACAGGGCTTTGAGGACGCTTCGCAATTCAAGGATAAAAGGGAATTCGATGATTTTGATTGTCGGTCTGCACACGCGATTATCCGTCACAAGCCATCGGGGAACACCGCGGCAACACTCAGGCTGGTTTTACCGGACCCTGAAAATCTGCATACCCCTTTTCCGATAGAGCAGCATTGCGGTGATTACGCGAGACTCGTTTCACCCATTCTGCAAGGCGTTCCGCGTGACTCAATAGCCGAAATTTCCCGCTTTGCGATATCCAAGGATTTCAAGCGCAGATTTGGCGAGGCCGGGACTGTTGCCGGCATCGGACCCGATCGTGACAAGTACTTTGAACAGGATGTGGGTGGGAAGCGGGTTATACCCCATCTGATACTGGGCCTGTTCGCGGCTGTCTTCAGGATGAGCGTAGAGAGGAAGATCACCCATTGGTATGCTGTCATGGATTTATCGCTGCTGCGCTTGTTAAGTCGTTTCGGTATCGACTTTGTACCAGTAGGTGACATGGTGGATTACCATGGTTTGCGGCAACCGTGTCTTGGCAATGTCGAAGAAGCGGTCAACAAATTATGGGAAAAACACCTTGATGCCTGGAATCTGGTTACCGTAGATGGTGCTTTATGGCCGGCGCCCTCGAATGAAACTTTCGGGGTGATCAGATAACAACTACCCTTAAACTCTAAATTCCATCATTTATTCTTTGTCGTCGATAGGTGACAGTGGTGTTACTGGTACACCTTATAAGGCCTGTGGGAATAACACTTGCTATCAGCCTGTCATCACCATTAATCGATCGGTTCTATTGCTCTAGTATTCTGGGAAATCCTGAATGCACGAGTTACGGTGACCCCAGGTAGTATAAACCCTACCCTGGAACTAGGGTAAACAGTGAATTATCTTTCGTATTGTCGCTAAATAGTGACATTCTCTTAGATTTATTCTAATGAACAATCGTAGGGTGCGCCGCGCGTACCATGAATCAATAACTTGTATGTTCTTTTCGGTGCGCACAGCACACCCTACAGGCATTGGAATACCTGAATGCCGTGATATCGCTAATTAATCAGAGGCTTCTTAACTATTAAATTCATAATCATAGGGGCATAAAATAAATTATGTCGCTGGTTGGTGACGATTCCAAGGTGATTTGCCCTGTTTCACCAAGTCAATGAGCTATCTGGTAATTGCTATCCCATTGTTTTTAAATGGTTTAACTGCTTATGGTGCGGATTTTGCAGTGAGCATGCATAAGTAGCGGTTCTGTACATTTTCATAGCGCTGATCGATTTCATAGCGCTGATCGATCTAATCAGTACAGGCATGCAGGAATTGGAAATCGGACTTTCGAGAGGTTTTTAGGAAGCGCATGAGTGAACTCTTTAATACTTTTCATAACCATTTTAGAGTAGTCCCGGCAGAGACCACTGATTTGTTGGAGACTGCGTATCGCTTGCGCTACCAGGTGTACTGTAAGGAAAACCCCTATGAAGACGAAGAGGAATTCCCAGACCAGATGGAGTTTGATGAATATGATCGGCACTCAGTCCAGAGTTTAGTGCGGTGCCGGGCATCAGGCCACCACGCAGGTCTGGTCAGGCTTGTCCTGCCAGATCCGGAGAATCCGGACAAGCCACTGCCCGTAGAACAATTCTGTGATGTGAATGATGATAAGAAGGGTATAGACTTATCAGCTATACCGCATGAGTCGCTGGCAGAGATTTCAAGGTTTTGTATATCCAAGGAATCCAAGCGTGTGTGCTCGGAAAGGGCTGCCACTGCGACAGTTGGCAACTGCCCAGATTTACATGTCGATCCCTACAAACGGTTATTGCCGCATATCACGCTTGGGTTGTTTGCCGGCATCGTCAGAATGAGTGCCGAAGAAAACATTACCCACTGGCTTGCAGTCATGGAGCCCACCTTGCTCCGATTCCTGACGCGCTTCGGAATCCATTTCCATAAAATTGGTCCTCTCGTTGATTATCATGGCAAACGTCAGCCGGTCGTAGGTCTGATCGATGAGGTGCTGGCCGGTATATACGCTCAGCGTAAAGATGTCTGGGAAATCATTACCGATTACGGAAATGTCTGGCCACTTAGTGATAACGCCGAGCCTGTTGGTGATAACATCAGGCTTGCTGTGGCGAATTAATGGGTCTCTCGGTCTGTCAACCTGTCAACTACTAGACGGCGCAGCGGCCCCAGATCAGTCACTGGTGTCAAAGCGACCAAACAGGCCCATAGAGGCCGAAGATGTAGGTCCCGCCTGTGACGAGCAGTGACCCCTGAGTTTAGTAATCGCTGGCCTCGCCATTCTCCAGTCAAAAGCGGCAATGCTGCTGGCACTGTTTCGGTGTACCAGTCGGCACCGGTTTAAAATTCGCCGTATAAGCTGTCGAAATCCTAGTGTACCCCGCCACTTCTCCTGCGGTCTCCCTGCCGAATTGGCGATGTTTTCCTGCATCCTCGACTTTGCGGTGCATGAACAAATTCACGCAGCGTTGCGGCTGGTGACATATCGGCTAGTGACATATTGTTACGAAGGTATTATAGTTTCCGTCTGCATGCCTGAAAGTTGACAGATTGCGGCCTGTCTTATAAGTAATAGTTGAATAAATAGAATAGGTTGGCGGCTAAGTAATAACCGATAACCAGAATAATAGTGGAATTTGCGCCTCACAACTTCACGGGGGATCAACCATGAAGGTTATTAAACGTTCCGCCTCCCATGTGGTCGCGGTATTTACGTATATGCTGGTGCTGGTGTTGTCCGCCTGTACCAAGAGTTACCCGCCGCTCGAAGGCGGTCCACCACCCGCTCTGGTATCTCCTAATTACATCATCGGCGCCGGTGACAACGTGGATATCTTTGTCTGGCGCAATGAAGAGTTGTCGGCGTCCGTGACGGTCCGGCCCGACGGAAAGATTACCACCCCCCTGATTGAGGATGTCACTGCCAGTGGCAAAACACCCACCCAGCTGGCCCGGGAAATGGAAAAGGAGCTTGAGGTCTATGTGAAGAACCCCGTCGTCACGGTGATGGTCAACGGCTTTGTTGGCCCCTACAGTGAACAGATCCGCGTGGTCGGACAGGCGACCAATCCGCAGGCATTGCCCTACCGTGACCAGATGTCACTGCTTGATCTGATGATTGCCGTGGGCGGAATGACGGATTTTGCCGACGGCAACAGATCCAAGGTGGTACGCGTGGTCGATGGCAACTGGCAGGAGTTCAGTGTGCGCATTGATGATCTGATCAATGGTGCGGATATCAACGCCAACGTGTACATGTTACCGGGCGATATTCTCATCATTCCTGAGTCCTGGTTCTAGATAGGCTCGGGTTGTTTGGGTTCGGTGGGTGCAGCATTTCCGGAGAGGGATGCGGATAACATAACTGCTTGATAGGCGAGTGGCTATCAACAAGCTGACGCTGGCAGCGTGATTGGGCGGCGGCAGGGTATTCGGTACATTGGCTGTTAAAGTCAACTGTGTCTGGAGGGGAAAATAATAGCATGCGTGAGCTATACGAACTTCTTGTAACTTATGCCCATGGCATCTGGCGGCATCGTTGGTACATGATCATGCTTGCCTGGGTGGTCAGTATTATTGGCTGGGGCATTATCTCTCAGCTCCCCGACAAGTACGAGGCGGAAGCCCGTGTCAATGTCAACACCCAATCCATGCTGCAGCCGCTGCTGCGGGGCTTGACGGTCAACACCAACACCCAGCAGCGGATACAACTGGTAACGCGCACCCTGCTCAGCCGGCCAAACCTCGAGAAGCTGGCGCGCATGACAGATCTCGATCTGATCGCGCAAACACCGGGACAGATGGACAACCTGCTGAAGAATCTGGCCGCGGGCATCACCTTGAGCGGTGGCCGCGAACAGGATCTCTATACCATCAGCTATGCACATCAGGACCCGCAGATGGCCAAACTCGTCGTACAGTCCTTATTGACGATATTCGTGGAAAGCACGCTGGGCGAAAACAGGGCGGATACCGACAGTGCCCAGGCCTTTGTGGATCGGCAAATCCGGGAATACGAGGCCAAACTCGAATCCGCAGAATTGCGGCTGTCCGAATTCAAGCGCACTCATGTCGGCATGATGCCGGGGTCAGCCGAGGATTATTACGGTCAGTTGAAAACAGCTCAATCCGCGTTGGCACAGGCAAAACTTGCATTACGCGAAGCACAGAAACAGCACGAACTGTTCGAGCAACAAATGGAAGAGGATGAGGATTCATACCTCATGTACAGCGAGCTCATGCCGGAATCAGGGTCGGCGCTGGATATGCGTATTCAAGGTCTCGAGGAGCGTAGGGATGACTTGTTGCTCAACTACACGGAAAAGCATCCTGATGTCATTGCGGTAAGAAATCTGATTGGTGCGTTAAAGCATAGAAGGGCGAAAGAACGTTCCCTGATGGACGACATGGACATGGGTCCCTCGGATAACCCTCTTTATCAGCAAATGAAGTTGCAGCTGTCACAGGCCGATGGTCTGGTGGCTTCCATGCAGACGCGGGTTGATGAATACCAGCAGCGTGTTACCCGG